>Ga0209777_10000430_pt1 | contig 70215 bp, 83 predicted proteins | sample FrelakmetHBP12HB_FD_187147 | JGI IMG/M metagenome (GOLD analysis project Ga0209777, IMG submission 187147) | Freshwater lake sediment microbial communities from the University of Notre Dame, USA, for methane emissions studies -HBP12 HB (SPAdes)... | ecosystem: Environmental > Aquatic >...
ACAACGAAAGGAAGTATAAGCTCACTTTCTGTGGTATTTACTTTAAGACCTCCAAGCAAATAAAATCCGATTGCCATTACGGCCATTCCGGCAATGATAAAGTATTTCGCTCCAATTTTATCTGAAAGCCTTCCGGCAATAGGTGCTGATATCATTATCGCTATGGCGAGGGGTAGTATTGTGACACCAGCTTTTATTGCGGAAAATCCTAAAACGATTTCTAAGTATAGCGGCAAAATAAAGAAAGCTCCCATCATCGCAAAACTAAGAACTGTTCCTGAAAAACTGCCGACTGAAAAATTTCTTTTTTTGAAAAGCCCAAGGTCAACAAGCGGATCGGCTAATCCCCGACTCTCATAAATAACAAAAATAATTCCAAGAATTATCGAGAACAAAAATATAATTGGGATTGCACCAATATTGCCAATACTAGCAAAGACTACTTCTTTTCCAAACAAAACGAATTGATTATTCGGGTGCAACCAGCCATATTTTTGGCCTTCAATAAAACCAAACGTAAGCAGGAATATCGAGGCTGCAGACAGAATAATACCGAGAAAATCGATACTATGTCTCTTCGTCGTATCCATAGATTCCGGAATCAATATTGCTAACAAAAAGGCGACTATACCCACCGGGATATTTATGTAGAAGACATAACGCCAAAGTTGACTTATTCCAAGGAAATTATTTATTCCGCTCCCCAAACCGCTATCAGTCAAATAACCACCAATGATTGGGCCTAAGACAATAGCAAGTCCTGCCACTGCACCCCAAACGCCAAGAGCAATTCCTCTTTCCTTTTTCTTAAAATTTGCTACGAGCAGCGAAAGAGTTGCCGGCATCATTGCAGCTCCACCAATTCCCTGTACTACTCTTAAAAATACAAGTTGATTTACATTTTGGGAATGGCCGCAAAGGAAAGACCCAACGACAAATAAAACAAGGCCTCCCATGAAGAATTTCTTGCGGCCGAATTCATCGCCAAGCCTTCCCAATGTTATAAGAGACACGGCAAATGTAAGAAGATAAGCATTGTTTACCCATTCCATCTGGGCAATTGTGGCTCTAAAATCGACTAGGATTTTTGGGATAGCGAGGTTTACGACAGTACCATCAAGCAAGATCATTAACAAAGAAGAAGCAACAGTAAAAAGGGTAAGCCATTTTCTATTTTTCCTTAAAAAAGTTCTCATGCTTTACGTTATCTGATTTAAATAAAACCGAGTGATCGCCTATTTTAACATCTTTGTCAACCATATTCTAGGATTAAACCTGATTAGAGTTAAATTATTCCAAGCTCCTTTGCTCTTTTGATTTGAGGAAGTTCAGCTGGTACAATACCCGACAAACTATTTCCTTTGTAACTTTGGATTATTTTGACTCCTTCTATATCGATTTCCACTCGGCTCTCTGACGCTAAAATCAAATTTGGCTCCTTCACCTGTCCATCTATAGGGCCTTTGTTTATAAAACATTTCCTCGCATCCATTATGACTAAATCCGGTTTTACTAAACTTGCCAGTTCTGCAATTTTTTCCTGCAAATGAAAGCCGGCATGCATTTTAAATCGCTCCGAGGGTTTCATGAATCCAACTGAAAGTTTTATCGCACCTGTGTATTTCGCCCAAGAGTGAGTTTTGAGGCAGGGAAGCATAATTACCCGGTCAACTCTGTCAAGAACTGAAGGAATAGAAGCTTTTTTCAGATATTTTGCGTTTTGTATCTCTTTTGCCACCCAAGGCTCATCATCAAAATATAGGACTTTCAGATTTTTGAATTGTTTTTCCAAGTTCCTTGCACCCGTTCCTTCAAAATAAGCCCTCGAGTTTCCAAAAGCGGTTGGCTGATCTCCAAGGATTGTTTCTTTTGGGTTGGAACTAGAGACAATCGAAATGACAGCTTCGAGGAATGATGTGTCAGACGAAGCCGGAAAGGGGTCGCTAGTATTGAAATTTGGTTTCAGGAAGACTGTTTCTCCACTTTTTACAAAAGACCTGATTCCTCCAAAAGGCTTTAGTACTTCCGCAACCGCATCAACTAAATTTTTATTTAAAGCGTTTACTTTGCTGACCATTTCTTTATTGTAACAAAGAAGGCAAGTTGGAAAAGACGAAAAATGGAAAGGGCAGTTGAATGCTCTCTCCATCTCCTTCTTCGAACCTCAGGCGGCAGTCTTGCTCGGTCTGGACTTCCTGGCTGGAGACTTAATGTAGACAGCCAAGCCACCAAAGTAGAGTTCTTCTGCCGGATAGCCCCAGGCGTAACAGTTACCGGCGAGGAGGATTTCGTTTCCTGTCTTTCGAAGGGTAGCTATCAGCGTTGCCACCTCATCGACTTCAACTGTCTCCCCCACTTTCACGGCTCTTCCTAGAACCACCGTACTCATAGCCTCCTCGCAGAGATATAAGTACGTATTTCCCCCAACCCGTATCGACTGGGGAAGGCGGCGGCTCATCAGAGTGAAGACCTTGAAAGGGAGCTTCTCAAGTGTCGCCCCTGTCAATCGCTCCTTTATGGTTAGCTCCGTGAGATCTTCTTTTTGGAGGTCGCAGGCATCCTCACGCAACCCAATGTGCAACATTCTTCCTGTCTCCTTTCGTCCATTTTTCGGGCCGATTTGGCTTATTTTATAACTAATCCTATCTACTTGCAACCTTTTTTGGATAAACGGTTCTGTACTTTTTGTAGACAGAAATGGGAATGGCCGTGGAAGATTCGGGGTACTCCACGGCCCATGCTGTCAAAGAATGCTGTTACGACCCCTCTTCTCCCTTTCTTGGTACTGGGGCAGAATAGCATCAAGCTCACCTGGTCCCAAGTCTTCCAATCCCTTCTCGTGCGAACGGAAAAGCCGAGACCTACGTCTCTTCCTAAACTTACGCAACTCAATGATTGATATACCTAGGACAATAATCAAGAGACCTCGTCTGGTTTTTCGAAGGGATTTGATCATCCCAGGCAAATCTCGGATGGCGTTCTCTCCTTTCCCTAATTCAATAACCACTACATCGCTATCCTTGACGGTCTTACCCGGATTTGCCACTACTTTTTCCTCTTCTGTAGTGATTGTAAGGCTCTTATGAACCCGATTGCTGAAGACTTCCCACAATTTATGAAAGTGGGACGCCTTTAGGCCTTTGATTATAAGTAGTAACCGCAATGGCCTTCCTCTCCCTTCTGATATCTTTCCTATTGAAGCAGATTTTAACAGATTTGGAATAAAAAATCGAAAAGTAAACTTATTTGATCCATGTGCCCAATTAGTAAAGATTTTTGAGAATTACCTATCGCAGTCTTATAATTAAATAAGTGCTTAAAAAAATCGCGATTTTTTTTCTTTTAATTATTATCCTTACAAGCTTAACCTTTAGCTTTTTCTTTGCTGCCTTTAACTCCCAGATCGACTCCCTAAAAGGCGTAAATGAAACTTTTAGACCTACTTTTATTAAAAACTTTACCTTACGCCGCCTTTTCAAACTAAACCAGCCAGGAGATGCAAAAAGTGATTATTACAATGCAAAGCCTTTTTCAAAATTGAAAGTCGAGGTTTATAATAGCTCTTTTGGCACACTTTACACTTCGACAGAAGAATCAATAAAAAATAATGGTTTTGGGCAGGTAGTCAAAAAACCCGGTGGTATTACAATAACCGAAAAAACCCTAAATAACGTACCAGGTGGCGTTGATGGGCATTATTTGGACAATCTTGCTGTAAGTGTTCCAAAATACACCAAAGATACGGTAATAATGCGCATTTATATTCTCTCCAAATACGCTCCTCACCAGACATTCCTTGGAATGACAGTAGGTGCTTATGCATTTGCCGTCTTTAAATCCAGTATCGAAGAAGGGTCCGAAAGTGATCAAGTCCGACAGGACTCCGAATGGTCAACAGTCTTGCATGAAATGGGCCACCTTCTAGGGATAGGACATATTGGATATGAAAATTGCGTGATGAATGGCATCATAGATATACCAAACTCAGGAGTAGCAAGTCTCATACCAACGGAATATTGCTACGATGAAATACAAGCGATAAAAAAAGTCAATCAGTAATATTCTATTGTCTTTGGTATAAGCCAACTAATTGTGCGCGAGCGAGTATGTGATCGGCGACTGCGCTTTCTAATTGATCGCGAGATAAACCCTCTTCAAGATTTATTTTTTCATCAAGGGCATATAGATTGAACACATAGTGATGCCTACCAGAACCAGGACAAGGACCGCCATATCCTTCTTTCCCAAAATCATTTTTTCCTTGTATTATTCCGGCCGGCAAAGAGCCTTCGATAATTTCTTTTGTATTTGCCGGTATATTCCAAGCAACCCAGTGAGTGAAATGGCCACTTGGCGAATCCGGATCAACAACGCTTAACGCCAGACTTTGTGCACCGTCGGGAACTTCTAAAAATGAAAGAGGGGGAGTGAAGTCCTGACCATCACAGGTATATTTAGATGGGATTGGATCGTTTTGTTTAAAAGCTGTACTTGTTATATTCATAGTCGTCGAAAGTGGTGTATTAACTGACTTATTTTCCTGCTTTTTTTCTCCTTTTGTCAATAGAAAGGTGGCAGCAATTACAATAAGCACAATTACTAAGCCGCTGATCAAAACCTTTCTAGTAGTCATTTGTCTTCTTTAACCGCAAAACTTAAGTGAAAGATGAAAGGAGCGATCGGGCAAATCCATCAGCTTCCCTTTCTTGTCTTGCGATTTGATCTTTTGTTTGAGGCTTACCTATCGAATTTCTGTGTTTCAAAAGCACATGACCCAGTTCGTGGGCAATCTCATAGTACTGATCAAGCTTTCTTTGCTTAAAGATGCCGTCGCTTAAGAAAACCAGATATTTTCCTTTCAATTCGTCACCACGAAAAACAAAACCCCAAGCATCTGGAAAGGAATTTACAAACCAAACATTTTTTGTAACAAAGTCGACTGTTTCAGTAGGTAACAAGGAAACTACTTCACAAATAATTTTTCTGACCTCTTCATCACCGATTATTTTATTACCAAATTTTCTTTTTATATCTTCCAGATTGATCATATGGTCAAGAAAATATTACATTCTATTGGTGATTTCATCAACAGGTAAGCTAGCGACGTGTACGAGGAGAATCCGCAGGCAGTTCTCCTTTAACTTTGTCGTACCAGGTGCAAAATGGGCAATCCTCAGCGGATTTAGGAATTTCTTTTTCAAGAACGGCAATCGCATTTTTAATTCTCGCTTTTGTTTTTTCTTGATCCCCTTTTAATTTTTCAATGTGAATGATCATTGGGAACCCTTTGTGTAGCTCTTTTGATTGATCAGGAAAGAAATAAACTAAGTAACCGTGGCCAGCCACTTTTTTACCGTTTTCCGCCAATATATAGACATAATCATCAATTTGTGATTGATATGCTTCTAGGATTTCTTTCTCCCTTGGATCGGAACTTGCTGTTTTAAAATCAACCGGAATATGCTCTCCTTTTTCATTTACAAGACATTCATCAAGCTTTCCAAAAAAGCCATATTTTTCATCAAGCCGAACAAAATATTTTTCTTGAAATGGATTTTGAAGCTTCCCTTCTAGTTTTCCCGCGATAAGTGGCGGCATTTCTCCCAAAGGGCGGAATATATTAAAGTAATTTTTTAAAACTGTGTCGAAACGGTTTGGCAGGCGCGAGACGATTCCCTCTGGTTGATAAACTCCTCTGCGGTATTGCAGCCAAAAACACCTTGGGCAGCGCTTAAGTACTTCAACACCTGTATGGGAAAGCCAAATACGACCATCTTTACTCATATGTTTATAAATTCTAAGGTTGTATCAAAAAACTGTCAAGGAAACGGCTTTAAACTAAATCGTCATCCGAAGGTAAATATTTTTCTTCGCTTGCTAGTTGGGTAATTTCTTCCTTCTTTTCTGGCTCGTCCACCTGATCAGCGAAACGCTGTACTCTACCGATAATTCCGTTCGTCAAACGTACCTTATGTCCCCTTGGGTGAAATTGTTTGCTTGTCAAAACATCTTTAACAACCCCTTCTGTTAATTTGCCAGATTCATAATCTTTTTTCTGAACGATTAATACTTTTTCACCAGGTTTTGGGTAACGACTTCCAACTTCGTAGGTCATTTTTTACGCCTTTCGCCCCACTCTTGCCATAAAACGAGTAGCGGCGAGGCATTAAAGATTGAAGAGTAGGTGCCGGAAATTACGCCAATCAATAGAGCTGCTGTAAACCAACGAATATTTGCTCCACCAAAAAGTAGTACTGCTAAAAGAACTAGGACCACTGTTAAGGAAGTATTAATAGAACGATCGATCGTTTGAATTATCGAGTGATTTACAGTGTCGGCGAAGGAGGTACCAACCCCTTTTGATAAGTTTTCTCTTATTCTATCAAAAACAACAATGGTGTCATGAACAGAAAATCCAATTATTGTAAGTAGTGCTGTAATAAATAATGCGTCGATTTCAACTCCGAAGAAGTGGCCGAAAATCGCAAACATACCAACCACAACTAGCACGTCATGGAGAAGCGCAACCACAGCACAGATTCCAAAACGCCAAGAAGATGCCGGATGGGGAACCTTTCTGAAAGCTATAGCGATATATATAACTATTGCAAGGGAGGCAACTGCGATAGCAATCAGAGCGTTTCGCAGCAGCTCTGCCCCTATTGTTGGACCGATTGTTTCAATACTAACCTGTTCGACTTTCCCAAATTTATTCTGGGTAGCCGAGAGAATTGATTTCCGGTTATTCTCATCGAGAGGTTTTGTTCGGACTAGATAGGTCTTACTTTCTGTGGTTGCTATTGAAGCTACATCAACACCTGTTACTTTAATTGTTTTCTCTAAAGCATCTTTTGAAACTGTTTGTGAGAATTTTAATTCAAGAAGCGTGCCGCCTGTAAAATCTACACCTAGATTTAACTGCCACAGTATTAAAGATATCAATCCAGGAATGATTACTAGCAACGAAAGGCCAAAATACCAATATTTTTTTCCAACAATATCAATCATTATTACCTTTCTTCAAACTACGAATATCCTCGATTATTTCGTTCTCCAAGACAGACGCTTGTTCGGTTAAAATTGATTCAATATCAGCTATTTTGTCTCTCAAAAATTCAATAAACACCTCTGACGCCCCTATCTGCAATTGTTCCAGAAAAAGCTCCCTGTCGCGCTCTTCAAGCCTTTCCAAAATTAGATCAATCAGTCTAACTTCGGCAATTTCATCTGCCATTTTTAGCAGTTTTTCCTGCTCGTCCTTTGAAATATCTAACGTTTGCAATTCTAATATAATATTGTCTTTTTTTAAGAAAAATGTCGCAATGCTACTCATATACCATACCTCCCAAGCGGAACTTGATCTGTCGGATCGTCAACAAAATACATCAAAACGTTCGACCCACCACCGCTAAAACCAAGATCCTCCATTACCTCGGGCGAACCACCAAAAGCTCTCCCAGTATGTATATCAGGTCCGGCATCTTCCAACACCCCAACTACTGCCTGACCATTTTGCGGATTTATAACAATCATCTTCCGACCTCGGAACCACTGTTTTGTGGCTGGTGAACCCCAGTTTGGTGACAACCAAGTTTGGGCTACTAAGTAATACCGTTCCATTTCAATATCTTTTTCTGTCAACGCTTGCCTACTAGGAGCAATGTAACCCCATGCACCAGGCCCACCTGCCATTGAGGCGTGGGAAAATTTCTGATAATCACCACTGGTCTCAAAATGAGTCAGTATATTATCTCCCGGATATCTAGTCAAATGAGATTCGTAACCAATTATCCCACTCGTTTTATTCAAGCGAATCCCATCCAACTCCGGCACGATTTTAATATTTAGCTCGCTACTTAGTTTTTCGGTCACCGCTTTTTCATCGGAAGCCCTAGTTGAATTCAATATTTTCTTGACTTTATCACTGGTATCTTTTTTTGCATTAAGAAAAGCCAAAATGTTTCCTTCTGAAACATCTCTACGTGTTTCTTTATTTTCTGGTGCGTGGGAAATTTGGGCTGCCCCTGAAGAAAGTAATACTGCCCCTGTAGCAAATGTCGCTGCTAAGGTTCTTGCTCCTTTTGAAACAATATCTTCAACATTTATTTGCCTGTGCCTGGCCCAATCTACAACTTCTTTATTCTTACTTTTAAACTCTGCTAGCAAGGTGTTTCTTCTCTTTTGAAGCTTTGCCGCTAGCTCTTTAAATTGTTTACTTTCCTTTTTTTGCCAAAAAGCTGTTTTCATTTTTAACCCCTGTAGACTGTCCTGAGAAGATTTCTAGTTATCGTTATTGCTGTAAACATTGAAACTAAAATACCAATTGCCAAAGTCAGTGCAAAACCCTTTACCGACCCTGTACCAAACCAGTATAAAATCCCACTAGTAATCAGTGACGAAACGTTAGAGTCACGTATCGAAGTCCAAGCCCGAGTAAAACCAATCTCAATGGCCTGAAGTCTATTACGTCCAGCGCGCAGTTCTTCCTTCATTCGTTCGAAAATCAAAATATTAGCATCAACTGCCATACCGATAGAAAGAATAAAACCGGCAATTCCCGCTAAAGTCAGGGTGATCGGGATTGCTTTAAAGAGTGCAAGAACAAAAAGAGCATAAAGAGTAAGCGCCACATCAGCCAAAACTCCAACCAATCCGTAATAAATCGCCATAAAGAGGGCAATTACAATAAAACCAACAACGCCTGCGACTAGACTGCGATCAATTGAAGTTTTTCCAAGTGTGGGCCCAATTGTTCGCTCAGAAATTATATCGATCTTTTTTACTGGCAGAGCACCAGCTGAAAGTTGAATCGCCAATCGTTTAGCTTCATCGGTCGTGAGTCCTGTAATTTGTCCGTTTTGGCCTATCTGCTCATTAACAGTTGGCGCGGAGATAGCTATATCATCCAAAAATATTATTAGTGGTTTACCAATTAAACTTTTTGTAACTTGCTCAAATTTGCTAACGGAATCACTTTTCAATTCAAACTTAACAATCGGTCCTGATTTTTCTCCACCACTACCAGAAGAATAATCTTGCGAGGCGCTTTTTAGATCTATACCGCTTACACCAGTTGATTTAGTGTTTTCCAGAGTCGGGATAGTACCGGCTGGTGTATTTGGATCTGTAAATTCACGAAACTCCAACTTTGCAGTTTGCCCTACAAGTTGTCTTGCAGCTTCAAGATTTGTTACACCTGGAAGTTCTACAATTATTCTGTATTCCCCACCGACCTTTGAGGTTTGAATAATAGGTTCTGAAACACCAAACAAATTTATTCTGCGGTCTATTACTTCTTTTGCCGATTCAAGTGCTTTATCCCGATCGCTTAGAGCAATGTTACTAACATCTGCTTTCAGGGTAAGAGTGGTCCCACCTTTTAAATCAAGGCCAAGTTTAACATCAAAGTCTTTTTTAAACTCAGAGCCAAATATCTTCCAGTCTATTTTTGGCCCAGCAAGAACTGTGTTTACTTTTATAGGACCTGCTGAAAATTTGATTGGCACATTCGGCCAATCAATTAAAACAGCCAAGCAAGTTAAAATAACGATTCCTAATATAATAATTCTTGGAGACCTCATATTTTTATTGCCTAAGATTATATCTTTCTAGAGAAACAATCCGCAAAGCGGATTATACCTAGTTGGGATGCTGTAAGCAAGCTAATTTAGCGTATCAACTCTTCCTCGTCACCAACTAAAACTACTCCAACTTTCTCAAGAACAGCGATAACGAAAGGATCTTTTCTTCTTTTTCTGAAGGTGAACTCATCTTCACTCATTACTGTGTAATTTATTTCTCGGCCAACCCCATCTTCGGCTTTCTTCACCAACGCCGCTAGTTGTGGTAAAACCACGTTTCCTACGACCAAAAGATCAACGTCAGCCTGGTTTACGGGCAGCCGCCTCAAATAAACTGTTGAGAGAGTAGCGAATTTTATCTTCCCAAGCTTGTTTCTCTCTTGAATAAGATCTCCCCCGAGCCCCGAGACTTTAGAAATCAATCTTGTTAGTTCTGGCTGAAAAACATAATCTTTTCTAAATCCATAAAATTTTCTATTTGCTCTGTTTTCACTTGAAACTATTCCTGCTTTTTCGAGCCGGGAAAGTTCTGCTCTTACCGCGTTTATTTGCTCACCGATAGCTCTCACAAGTTCCCGAACATAATAAATTTTACCGGGATTGTTTAGAAATACAGTTAACAATTTCGCTCTGGTTTTTGAAATAAGCAGTGGCCGCAGTTGTGTTGCGGCAGAATTTAAATCACTCAAGGCTACCTCCTTAAAAACTTGAGCAGGAATTTTAAACTCAACTTATGCAAATCACTTATAAGTGACAGTAGAGCCAGTTGGTACTGCTTCTACCCAGATCTGACCTCTATTCAAAGTTATTTCTTTGTTGTCTTTGTCATAAAAACGCGTTCTTGATGTTCTCCCATCCTTTTTCCATCCACCGACAATTGCGAGACCGTCTCTAAAAACTACAGCATCCCCACTACCTTCATTTTGAACCAAAATTCTGCCGTGACCAGAACCTTCATCCCTAATTTGCACATATTGGACAAGGATATTTTTGGCAGCAATTTGTTGATTATTGCCTGCGTCAATAAATTTATCTCCTCCGTTGGTTCGTAGATAAGTGTTTGAATTAGAATCGTAAGTCCAAGTAACGTCATAACCACCTGCACCAAGAAAACCTAAACTGATGGTAAACGTTTTTGGTCTCTCTGAAACCGGGGCTTCACTGTCAGCAAAAAGCCAAGAATCTATTTTTACTGGACCCTTATACCCTTTACCGGAAGCAGCATCGCGCAGTTTTTTTGTGGTCGTATAAACATTGTGCGGTGCGGGACGGCTACTTATTCTTTCATAAGTCGGACTTCCAAGATAGAACTGGTCCAAATCTTTGATACCATAATCCTTTACCAATTGTTGGCCTAAAGGACTACCGCCTACATGGGCGTAACCAGCTCCGTATTCGCTTACCCAATCAAGAAAATACGGTCTGTTGCTTCTGACGGGGCCTAGATCAGAATCATTTGCCAAAAAAACGGCCGTTAACCTTGTAATTCCTCCTTCTGCTAACGTTTCGTAAACTATGTCGGCATTCGTCAAGCCTGTTTGAGGCCGAGCATCAGTGGAATTTTCGATAACAACTGCCAACGGCAGATTGTTGGCCCAGATCTTCGCTTCATCTTTTGTATAAAGTATTCCGTTAATTGGGTTTGGTGTGTCAGCTATTTTTGGAGCGTTTTTGTTATCGTAGCTACCAATCGCAGCTACCGGTACACTTCTTTTGCCAAGAACAAGCCCCAATACCCCCCAGGCAGCGATATAAAGCAGGAGCATAAATATTACTAGTATTTTTTGTTTTTTCGACAAAAACTTAAACGTTTTTAGCATAACTACACCTAAATTGAACAAAACTCCTACCCAAAAAGATACAAACTTTTGACCGAGCAGTCAAGTGGGTAGGTTTGCAACCCCTTGCATCTTTGTGCTAATATCAAGCTCGATATGCCAAAGAAGACACGAGCAGAAAAATTGGCAGCCCAGTTGCGCCGTTTGAAGATGCAAGCAAGTTTTAGCGAGCAGCAATCAACCGAAAGGGTAGTTCAGCCACAAGCTGTCGAAAATAAAAGTGAGCCGCCACAGCAGCCATCAATTGAAGCAAAACCAATCATAAACATCCAAGAAGTTATTGATAAAAAGGAGACCCCTAAAGGTAGTGAGTCTCAACGGTACAATTATTCATATGTAAAGGGCGATTTAAGGAAGATTATCACTCTTGCTAGCCTCGCAGTAGCGATCGAAGTAGGGTTGAACTTGACATTACGCACAGGCTTTGCTAAGCTGATCCTACGTACGTTCGGGATCGAAATTTAGTTTGAAATCTCGAACCTTTATTTCTTTTTCGAAAGGGGGTGAAACCAACCAACAGGTTGAAACTTCGAAGAAGGATTCAACCGTCATAATCTATGGCTTCAATGTATTGTGTAAAATGCCGCGCCAAGAAAGAGGTTGCAAACCCAGAAAGCGTTACCATGAAGAATGGTAAGAAAGCTTTGCGCGGAACATGTCCTACTTGCGGAACTAAAATGTTCAAAATCGGTGGCTAATTTAGTCTTTTTAAATTAGTTTTTACCACAACGAAAAACCCCTCGAATTTCATCGGGGGTTTTTCGTTTGTTGAAAGCTAGTTACCTTCCCTAAACTTGAAATCCCATAGTATTTGTGTTATAATATACGCTACGGAAAATTAACTAAACTTACGAAGGAGGAATGAGAGATGTTATCTCCAGTGGCGAATGACCCACTGGAAGGTTTCTGGATGCTAAATCCAGTAATCGTGGGATTGATCATCTTCGTGGCCAGTCCGTTGGCTATCTGGGTGATCGAGCTGGGGAGAGCCTACGCTCATCCCAAAGAAAAACCGCCTTGGGGATTAAACTTCTCGAGGTGGACAACAGTTTGGCTAGGAGACACACTCCTCGCCGGCTGTGTCGCAACGTTGGCAGCCATCTATCAGCGGGTAGCCGTTGGAGAGTCTTTCTTCACCGAAAGATCCTTCTTCATTATCTGCTACGCAGTTGGTTTGTTAGCGTCAGTGGGATGGATCGTTATGGAAGAGATGACCGGAGCTTACCCGGCTCATGTAAAGAAGAACATCAACAGGCGTTACCACTTCTGGTTCTTCGCCTTTATGGTGGCTGTTCTTCTCGCCGGCCTTCGGCTAATCTTCTACGGCAAGGAAACTGGTCTGGTAATACTAGCCCTTACCTTCGCTGTCGGTTATCTGGTCGCCTTTCTCATGGATATCCAGGGAAAGAACTTTATCTGGAACTGGGTTAAGAAGAGGTGGCCGGAAAGAACAACGATTCCCTAATGAAGCTGTATGAACTGAAAGCCCAGCGGAAGTTGCGCGAATCGCAGCCGCTGGGTTTCTCTTTTTGATAAATTTAACTTGCGACTTCTAGCGAATAAAATTTTCGGTTAAACTAGCTATATAAACTGGTTCTTCAAAAGGGGTTACTTGATTAAACAAAAAGTGAGGGTTGGTACCAGATTAAAATGAGAACAACCAAAATTGCAAGTAAAATAAACAGTTTGCTCCAAAGTAGCACGTAGGCTAGATCCATTAGAGCTTCTTTAATCTTTTGATTTAATGACAGATAAGCAGCGTAGCCAAAAACGATAGATCCGGTAATAGCAGCTGAAAAAACAAACAGCAGCAGAAATGCAGCGATAGCAAAGACGCTAGGCCCAAAGTTAATTCTACCAACGAAGTAAATAGCGGTCGCAACCACGCTGCAATAAGCTATCACACCAAAAGCCTGAAGGAAACCAGCTGCTGCTAATACACGCCAGCTTGGGGATTTAAGTTTATTTATCATATGTTTTAAATATACCATAGATATTTGGAAGCTACAATTTTGAAAACTGCCTGCCTTGTGTTTCTAAAGCCAATTCTCTTATAATTATCTTAAAGAGCCAATATGGAAGAAATACCAAAAAAGGAAAAAACTCTCTCCAAGGATCTGCAAATTTTTTTGATAACTATTTCTGTATTCGCTTTAATCGCTATTTTTGCACTCGCCTTAAATTGGATTCAAAGTAATTTGATCCAGAAAAATTCAACAAAAACCTCAAAGACTACAACGGCCGAGCAAGAAGACGTGATTGTAAATGTAGACAGCATCTGGGAAAAATACACAAATAAAAAATTAGGTTTTAGTCTTAATATCCCTAAAACGTTGATTCACTCTAACGGTTCCTGTCAATGGATTAGTAATAATGACCATTCTTACAGACCTGTAGAAGCGACTGTTCCAATAAAAGTGTTCCGAGACACCAGTACTGTCTATATTTCCAGCGAATATTATTACAAATTAACAGGAGAAACTGTGGAAGATAATACTCACTATTTCGCTGGCTGCCAAAAAATTGAAAACTCAATCAATCTTTTAAAAGATACTAAAAATTATTATGAGCAATTTTGGGCGATAAAAACTGCCTCCATAAAAAGCGATACGCAATTTACGTCCTACATAAAGCAAAATTATGGGCAGGGTTGTAGTTTAGGTGAAAAGAAGGTTTCTAACCAGGACGGAGTATACGACGTTTCAATCAATACTGACGGAAAACCGCTTGATACAACCGCTTGTCCAATTAATTTTACCTATCAACTAAAATACTATCCAGCAAAAAGCGTGGTCGTTTCTTGGAATACAGGGCAGGCATGTACTTTTCGCGCTGAAAATAATGCTTGTCGGGATGAGGACGTAATAAAAAGCTTCAAATTTAACTAATATATAAGGACGATTGTTAATTAATTTTTTTCAACTTATAAAAACCCTCCTCCTACAATTTATAATTTAATCGTCTCGTCATTTGACAAGGGGAGATGGTCAAAGTGATAATTAACCTATATGCCAGAAGCCCCTCCAAATAAATTTGTTGCCTTCTATAACTACCTTAAAATCAACAGGAAGAAAGTCCTAATTGCTGTTACAACCGCAATACTCATAATTATTGCGGGGATTTTTTTGTATTTTTTCCTTCAACCTGAATATATTGTACCTTCGCAAAATACTACTGTAAGAGTAGCCACCACTTCAACTAAACCGGTACCAAATGAAAATGAGGTGCCAGCAGAATGGGCTAACTATAAAAATATTCGCTTCGGGTATGAAGTTGATTACCCGAAGAACTGGGTCATATCCCCACTTTTAACCGACGGACAAAACTCCACTCAAGCAATCACTCTTGGTAAGGAAAAGCTAAGCTTCGTTAGCGACGTTGAGGGGCTACCTAACCAAACCGCTTATATCGAAGTAATCACAATCCCAGTGGATTATACTTTTGAACAATGGTGGAAAGATAGAATCAATTATTTAGAATATTCCTATTCTGGTATTGATCTTTCAAAAATTAATTTCCCACGGGATACAATAACGATTGATTCTTTTGATAAGAGTAGGAATAATCTAGTAGTCGAAACCACAAAAATCTTTTGGAAAGATAACTTTATCTTCGTTGTTTCTCTTAAAGACACTTCGGGAATTGAAAATAATCCTCTTACCCGTATTCTTTCGAGCTTTAAACCATCACCAAATAAACAGCTTCTTGCTTGGAAAGAATATAAAGATTCCTCTGGTATCTCATTCCAAATACCAGAATTAGTTTCCGTCGTCCCATTAACTCAACCTGTTTACATGGGTGAAATCTCATACTCAATTGACTTCCCCTACGAAGGTGGGCCTGTTGGATTCGGCGCTTCGCCTTTTTATTTTGGCAAAAATTCAAACCAAAACCTTTTATCAATTCCTGATTGGTATCAGCAAGAAAATTCTAAACTACCAGAAAACGAACGCTCTACCGGCACTCTTAAATCCGTCAAAATTGGGCAATATTCTGGTTATAAACGAGAGAGCCTTGATGGAGATCATACTGACGTTTTTTACTATGTTGCAAACAGGGATAAAATCTTCACCTTTACCTACTACGATTTTCCCCTTGATAATAATCCAGATAACACTTGGACTGTTAAAATGTACGAGCAGATCATAAACTCAATAAAATTCGATTGATTTTAAAAGTAACGGTAAAAAGCCACTCTGTTAGAGCAAACAAAAAACTCCACTTTTTGTGGAGTTCTTTGAGGCTCAAAGGTAACTCATAAGCCAGGTTCTGTTTAAATAATCATCTATCTAAGTATGACGGAACGTCACACTTTCCCCATATTCTGGGGATGCTCGCGTCTTCGCCTCTCGGATCGGAAACTCAATGAGGCATTCGGCGATTGCAGCGGGTAGGATTGGCCGTTTCACCTTCGATCCTAATTACCGAGAATCGAAGCTCGTCTCTGTTCCTCTCGAATCCTGTCAATTCAGGACCCGTCCATAAAGTACTTTCGGTTGAAACACTTTAAGGCACTAGCTGTTACCAGTCAGATCTTGCGATCCATTCCCTACCGATCAGCTGCCTGGACTTTCCTCCCCTCTCAAGAGCTTCAGGGCGATTATCCGGCTACCTTTGAGCCCGCATATTATACCAAATTTAGCTGAAAATTTCAACTTTAGGACTCTTTAATGTAAAATGGAATTAAGGCAATGATTGAAATCATCATTTTTCTTATTTCCTTGGTCGCCATAATAGTCGGTGCCAATTGGCTTGGCGCTCTTGCAGCACAATTTGCAAAGAAAGCATCGGTACCAAAGATATTAATCGGGGCTAGTTTAGTCACTGTGGCCAGTGTCGGGCCAGAAATCATTATTGCGATCGCCTGTGCAATTATTGGGGAGCCCAGGATAGGAATTGGAGTTGTTTTTGGTGCTTCCCTTATTGATATTGGTTTGATCCTTGGGTTGCTTCTTTTCTTTTCCAAAGTTTTGATCGATGAGCCTCATTACACAAGAACGATCCAAATCTTTTTGGCAACTTTAGTTTTAGTATTTTTGGTTTCCGTAACCGGACGGATCCCAACTATTTCCGGATTGATATTAATCTTCTTCGGTCTTCTTTATATTGCAATTGAGGTTTTTATTACAAAGCACGAAGAAACGTTCATCGACAACATAGGGGCCAGATTTTGGCGGCTAAAAAAGCTTTTGGCGCAAAAAATCAGTTTTTGGCAGGCTTTTTATCTGATAGGAGGTTTATTTCTAGTAGTATTCGGATCTTACTTCTTAATTACCTCTGCTACAACAATATCCGTAATTTTAGCTATACCAGAAATTTTAATTGGGCTATTAATGATTGCTGTGGCAGTCTCAATTCCTGAAATAATAACCGCAGTAACCTCCATAGCAAGAAAACGAACGGAAATTTCAGCCGGCAGCTTATTTAGTGCTTCTATCGCTAATCTTACATTCGCTCTTGGTTTTCTAAGTATATTTGGTGGTGCAAAGATTGGACAATCTGAATCATATCTCCTAATAGCTTCTATGGCACTTTTAGCTATGCTAGGCTTACTGCCTGTATTTGGCAGAATTCCCCAAAGATTATTAGGAACACTTTCTATAATTATCTATTTTTTATCTTTATTCTTGATTGGAAAAACAGGAATTTAAACCGTAGATTGATTATTTATAGAGTAGTCTTCGATAATAATTTGAATTAAACCTACTGCGGGAAGGGATACAAGAGCACCAATCACTCCAAAAATAGCCCCGCCAACAAAAATAGCCACTAAAACAATTATGGGCGAGACACCAACTGCCCTCTCCATCACCTTTGGCACAAGGAGATAGTTTTCAAGCTGTTGAACAAGAATATAAAGTACGATTACAGCTAAGCCCAAAACCGGGTTTTGAACAAATGCTACTATCGTAGCTGGCACAGCTGAGAGAATGGGCCCGATCATTGGGACAGCTTCTAGTAACCCTGCAATTATTGCGAGAGGAAGTGCAAAATTGACGTGAAGAATTGACAAACCAATGAAAGTTTCAGTACCGACTACAAACATTAAATACAGCTCGCCTCTCAACCAAGAACCTAATTTATCCTCTAATTTATTGGCTAAGTTAATCACCCTTTCCTTTTTCATATTGGGCAAGATAAGATAGAAGGTTTCTTTTAACCTTTTCCTCTCGAGCAGTATGTAAAATGTAAAAACCACTATAGAAACTAAAAAAACAAGAAAATTGACGGCACCGGCGGCCACAGAAAGAAAATTACTGGCGGCCTCACCTATCCGTGGGTAAATCACTGTACCAATGTTCTGAGAGGTAACAAGCTGAAGATTATTATTGTGTAGGGCATCGATTGCTCTCTGAAAATAAACTGGGAAATTAGTAGCAAATTCTCTTATCTCACCAATAAGTGGTGGTACCGCCAAAGAAATTATAAGAGAAACGACACCAAGGGCTAAAATAAATGTAATACCAACCGATAGTATTTTAGGCAATCCTTTTTTCTCAAAAAAATCCGAAATTGGCGCCAAACCATTAGCAAAAATGTAAGCAACAAATAGGGAAAGGAAAACTTGCCGAACATGCCAAGCGGCTATTAATACAATAATAAATACTATAGCCAAAACAACAGATTTGGGGGAAATTTGAATTGCTTTTGAATCCATTAAATTGCCTCAGTCCGATTTTTTAAATAATCCTCGAAAATTACTTGGACAATCCCTGCGGCCGGTACAGCCAAAAGGGCCCCAACTATCCCAAACAGCATGCCGCCGACAAGAAGTGCGAATATGATTACAAGTGGGGAAAGATCAACTGCTTTTTCCATTACTAGTGGTGAAATAAAGTTATCGGTAATCTGCTCGACTAAAATATAAAGAGCTAATACAGCAATTGCCAAAACAGCGCTATGAACAAAAGCAACTAATATAGCCGGTATTGCGGCAATTATAGGGCCAATTACAGGAATTGCTTTTAGTAGACCTGCAACTATTGCTAAAGGAAGCGCGTATGGTACACCAAGAATCAGCAGAGCAATGTAGGTAATTAATCCAACTAGTAGCATCAGAACTAGTTGCCCCCTTACCCAAGCACCTAATTTTTCTTCGATTTGGTCAACTAATTGGCTCACTCGCTTTTTTTCAACGCCAGGGAAAATCACATGAATGTTTTCTTTTATTTTTTGGCGCTCAAGAAGAAGGTAAAAAGTAAAAACGGCAACAGTAATAAATGATATAAAAACGCCAAAAATATTCAAAACAACAGAAAGAAAATTACTCAGAGCGGCGGTTATTCTTGATGACAAAAGGCTTACAATATTTTCATTAGTAAGAACCGAAAGCTGGCCGCTTTGCAACATATCAACAGCATTTCTATAATAATCTGGTAATTTTGCTACAAGGCCGTTAATTTGATCAACCAGAGGAGGAACAATTGAAAAAAGAAGCAGCGCAAACAAACCAATTGCCAAAATATATGTAATGGCCACCGCAAGAACCTTATTGAAACCTCTTCCTATCAGAAAATCTACAAGTGGGGCTGAACCGCTCATTAGAATAAATGCAACAAAAAGTGAAATTAATACTTCCCGTACCCTCCAAGCAACAAGGAACAGTATTATTGTGGCGATAGCGACTAAAATAGATTTAGGCGCAATTTCAATTTTCAGAGATTGTTTCATTATAGCTTTGCCCTTATTCTAGCAGAAAATGCCGCTAACCAGCAACAAAGGAATCCTTTGAAGAGAGCCATTTCGAAATAATTTTCTCAATTTCTTTTCCAATCTCTTTTTCGTTAATATTAAACCAAAAAATATTGCGGTTTCTTCGAAACCAGGTATACTGGCGACGGATATAAGAATGGGTTTCCCATTTTATTCTCTGTTTTGCCTCACCTTCCGAAATTTTTCCCTGGATAAACATTGCTACTTGGCGATAGCCAAGGGAACTCATTGAGGGCAGCTTTTCGCTAAACCCTTGCTTTAACAAGGCTCTTACCTCATCAACAAAGCCCTGCTTAAACCAAATTTCAACTCGATCGTCAACTTTTTGGTAAAGAAAGTCCCTATCAGCAGTCAGTCCAATCTGTAAAATGTCAAAATTTACTTTATATTTATCTTTTAGAGACGAAATTGAGTAGCCAGTCTGATAAAAAACTTCCAACGCGCGGATAATACGTCTTGGGTTTTGTTTATCGACTCTTTCAGCGGTTGTTGGATCGACTTTTTCTAGTTCTTCAACTAAAACGTCCAAGGGCTGGGATTCTAGTCTCTCGCGTAATTTTTTATCCGGCGCAACTTTTGGGATTTTCAAGCCTTCGGTAACAGCCTGAATGTAAAGACCAGTTCCTCCAACTAAAATCGGCAGTTTATCCTTTTTAATAATTCCATCGATTACCTCGTAGGCTAATTGTTGATACTCTGCAACGGAGAATGTTTTATCTGGGATGATAACATTATATAAATGAATCGGTATTTCATCAACAACCCAAAGTCCCTTTTCCCTTTTCGTTTTTTGAATTTTGACTTCCTGCCCGTCCAGCAGGCGGGTTGACTTTTGACTTAACTTCCCCGTCCCAATATCCATTCCAACATAAATTTGCCGCGAATCTGCAGAGACAATTTCCCCATTAAATTTTTTTGCTAGTTTTATCGCAAGGCTAGTCTTCCCAGTCCCCGTCGGTCCAACAATCACTAAAAGTTTTTTCATACCAAGTAATCTACTACTTGGAGGTCATCATATCAACTACTGGGAGTTTTAAATTTACACAGTTAAGTAATATGGAAGGAGTTATGTTCTTTCAGTGTCAAAAGGCTCTCGTCACATTATAAAGCGGAAGGAGTATAGAAACCATAGCAAACCCTAGATATAAACCCAGTAAACCCAGCGGAACCGCGACAATTAGTACACTAACGACGGTTGCATTTTTTACTGCTTCGTTTTTCTTACCCTTTATGTACAAGTAGTAAAAATAACCAAAATTGGCAAGAACCAAAACTAAGAAAATCAAAAGGGTAATGGTGGTTAGGTAGTAGTTATATCTAATGCCCATATTGCTATAAGTATCTTTAAACTTCAAGAAAGTAAACAAAAACCCAACAAAAAAGAACAAATATAAAATTCCTCCGACTAATGAGATTATTTTTCCAGCTTTCACATTTTAATTGTATTTAAAATATCTTTGGGAGTCAAACAAGATTATGTTGTGAGTAGAGCATGTCGACTACAAGAGTGGACCAGGAGAAGTTTTTGGCACCGTATCCTTCAGCGGAAAATGGGTTGAAATATTCTCTAAAACCGCTTTTTTGGACCAAAGTCAAACTTCTCTCAACAATTTTCTCTGCTTCTTTTTTAAAGCCGTGTTCTCTCAACCCAGCTTCTATAAACCAATTCGTACAAATCCAAGTTGGGCCACGCCAAAGTACAGGCTCTCTAAACACAGTTTTGTAACCTGGAATAAATGACGGCTCATTTGCCGCTACAGAAGGAATGGGGTAGGGTAGGTCAAACTCATCTTTGTTTGCTAAATGTTTTTTAACTAAATCTTTCGCAATTCCCTTTGGCAAATCTAAAATTAGAGGCATCAGTCCCTTTATGGTTTTGACTTTTGCTACTTTTTCATCCTTACCATGCAGGTCGAAGAAAAACGCTTCTTTTTTGTCATAGCATTTTTTTATTAGTGATTCTTTACCCTTGGTGTATAAATAGTAAAAATGGCGGGCAGTTTCCTCACAATCAATTTCATTCAAAAGTTTTGCCAAAATTTGCAGATTTTTAAGATAGACAGAATTCACCAGTACGTCTTCAACATTAAAGTAGTCAGACGAAAAAATTTTTTTGAGATTATAATTTGTGATCATATTGCGGAAAGTAACTAGCCGACCCGCTAAAGTTGTCATTAAAAGGGCCCCGTTCTTCATACCAAAAACAGGGTCATATGAGGAAGATTGATCTAAACCAGACTCATAAGGGGCAATTATCGAAATTAATCCGTCTTTATCAATATCTCGGTTGAAATATAACCAATTATAGTAAGCAACTAATTTTGGTAACACTTCATTGAGAAAACCTGTCTTTTGTTCCTTTTTATAAATTGCTTCAATTGCTTGGGCAAGTAGAGGCGGTTGTATCAGTTGAGAGGTCCTAGGAAAGAGCGTTGGATGAGACTCTAGCGACCGAAAAATCTCGCGCCAAGCGATTTCTCTTTTCCAAAAAATTATGTGAGGAATAAAACCATCTGCCCTCTGACCCTTAAGAAGACTTCTAATTTCATTTTTGGCCAAGTCAAGGTCAAAATGGGTAGCAATTATTGCATGAAAACAGGAATCCCAAAACCATTGATGTGGGTAGTGACGACGGCTAGGAGAAATATATTTGTAATTTTCTTTCGCCCAAGCTGAATACCCAACCTTCAAATTTCCATAAAGAATATCTTTTGCACCATTTATAACCTCTTTGTAGGCAGCTTCCCTCATAGCCCTAGTTTAACTTAAACATTTTGCCAAATAAAGAGCTATGTTTTTAGATAGAATCTGTTAAGGACGCGGAATACTTCCAATAAATGAAAGGAGAATAAGATAAAGGACAATAGAGATTAAGGCAATAGCAATGCTCCATAAAATTGGATTCTTTAATTCCTTGTTGCTTTTTTCCTTTCTAACAAAATGGTAAAGAAAACCCAAATTGACAACGACGATAACCAAAACAATTAAGAGGGCTACGATGACTATAAGCAAAGGATTATAAGTGGTCTTGACCCCTTTATATAGATTCAGAATTCCTGGTGTGGCAATTAGAAGTTCGAACCATAAAAAAATAAAGAAGGCATTTGTAATAAGAGAGATTATCTTGGCAATTCTCATTAACTCAATTGTATCTATAAAAAATATTACCTGTCAAATTTTAGCATTAATTTTTTGTTTGTTTATTATTTTATCCAAAACTTCAAGTCGTCTACTTTTTTCTTTCCTTGTTATGTCATCTTTCAAATTATTCGTGGAGGCAGTGAAAGGTCTTGGTGAATACATAGAAATATAGGCAACTGACCAGCCAATTTCACGGGCAAGTTTAACTGTACTCTCAAATTGCTTCTCTGTCTCACCGGGAAAACCAACAATAATATCAGTACCAATTTTGACATTTGGAATTTTGCTTCGTATCTTCTCAACCAATTTTTTATAATCTTGGGCTGTGTAAAAGCGGTTCATTTTTTTCAAGATCTTGTTGTCGCCTGATTGAATTGGCAGATGAATATGTCGATCAATATTTTTGTTTGCAGCAATTACATTTATCAGTTCGTCAGAGAAATCCCAAGGATTTGCCGAAAGAAACGATATCTTTTCGAAAGGTTTTTTTGCAATTTCTTCCAAAAGAACGGGAAATAAAGTGGGTATTCTTTTCCTTCCCATGCTTGTTTTAACCATCACTGGTAAGACTTCTTCACCGTCAGGCAAGATATATTTTCCTTCTTTTACTTTATCCTTGACAATGTCCGCACCATACGAATTCACGTTTTGTCCAAGCAATGTTATTTCTCTTACCCCAGATTTAACGAGACAATCAATTTCCGTCATTATGTCTTCCCAAGGCCTTGAGATTTCTCGCCCTCGCGTAAAAGGAACAGCACAATAAGAACAAAAATTGTTACACCCATTAGAAATTACAACCCAGGCGTGTTCTTTAGTTTCACGCTTGGCTGGGATATCAAAACCTACCTCCTCTATTGGTAGAAAGTGGTCAACGAAAGGCAATCGGTTTTTTATTTTTCGATAATATTTCTTAGTTGGATCTTTAACCATAACCCCAACCATACAGCCGGTCAGAATTAATTTAAAATTAGGATTTTTTTCTTTTAGAAGTTTAATAGGCTTCATCAAGCCATATATTTTGTCTTCGGCGTGCTGACGAACCATGCAGGTATTTATTACCAAACAATCTGTTTCGTCAATTGAAGGGGACTTGGAATAACCTTGATTTTCTAAATAAGTAGCTAGACGCTCTGAATCTGCTCTATTCTGCTGGCAGCCAAACGTAATAATAAAATATTTAAGTCGCTTCATAAATGTGCGGTTTTCGATGTGTTTTATTCAGGCCTACTGTTTATTTCCGAACTGTCTTCTTTATCCCTTTTGAGGCAATGAAACCAATCGTGTTCATTGAAGGTAGCTGTATTGTCTGCCCCGTCTTTGGATTTCGGCCAGCTCTTGCTTTTCTTCCGCGAATCACAAACGTACCAAATCCAGAAAGAACTACTTTTTCACCTTTTCTCAGAGCACCTATTATATTTTCCAAGGTAGAGTCAACTGCTTCTCTCGCAGCCTTTTTTGTCAGATGTGCCTCTTTAGCAACATCTTCTACAATATCTGCTTTTAACATAAGTCAAATTCACCTCCTTTTAGTAAATTTACTCTAATTTGCAACAAAATCCAACAGTTAGCCAAGCTCAAAGTCAATTCTTTTGATTGATTTTGCTTTTCCACCTCGACCCACTTCAATTAAACAAGATCGAAACGCTTTTGGCCCTGTTTCTACCCATTCAAATTTAACTGGGTAGGGATCTTTTTGTCTCTTAATAATTATGTCCGGTTTCACACCAAGTACTGAATGAATAGCTCCAGTCATACCCACATCGGTAACATAAGCTGTACTTTTTGGCAAAATCATCGTATCACAACTTGGTATATGGGTATGAGTTCCAAAAACTGCAGATACCCTACCGTCTAAAAACCATCCCAAGGCTAATTTTTCGCTTGTTGCTTCGGCATGATAGTCAACTATGGTGGCATCTGGTTTTTCTTTTTCGACTTGATCAAGAAGAATTGCATCAACGGTTCTGTATGGTTCCTCAACCGCTTGATCCATCCACTGTCTTCCCAGTAAATTTATTATTAAAACTTTCCCTTTTTTCGTCTCGGCATATGTGAAACCAAAGCCTGGGGTGTCTGACGGGTAATTTGCGGGCCTAAGAATTGTAGGATCATTACTTAGGCTTTCGGCGAATTCTGATCGAAACCAAATATGATTGCCACTAGTCATAATATCAACACCAGCTTCTCTCATTTCTTCAATTGTTTCGACAGTCGCTCCTTTTCCATGAGCTAAATTTTCAATATTAGCGACTACCAGATCGATTTTTTCTTTTTTTATAAGATCCGGCAATACTTCTTTTACTGCAGCTCTTCCTGGTTTTGCAACAATGTCACCGATAAATAATATTTTCATAAATTACTTAGCTACTGCCTCCGCTCTTGTTTCACGAAGGACAACCACTTTAACTTGCCCTGGGTAGGTTACGCTTTTTTCAATTTTTTCCGCAATATCATGAGCCATTTTCGTTGCATCTGCATCATCTATCTGCTCCGGAATAACAATTACTCGGACTTCCCTGCCGGCTGAAATTGCAAATGATTTTTCAACACCTTGAAAGGAAGTTGCAATATTTTCTATTTCTTTAACTCTGCGAATATATTCTTCAATTGATTCTCTTCTAGCCCCTGGGCGGCTGCCTGAAATGGCATCTGCGACCCAAACAACGGCTGATTCAACTGAAGAGAATGGTTTGTCCATGTGATGTTCCTCAACAGCAGCTACAACTTTCGGATCTAGATTAAATTTTTTGAGGAAGTCCACCCCTACTTGCACATGTGTTCCTTCTTGCTCTGGAGTAAATACTTTACCAACATCGTGTAGTAAGCAGCCGAGTCTAACGATATTTGCATCGGCCCCCAACTCTCGTGCTAGTGCAATCCCAATCTTTGTCTCCTCGAGAGTGTGTAGCCAAAGATTTTGGCCGTAGGAAAACCTCCATTTAAATTTTCCAAGAGCATCTAAAATTTCTATAGGCAAATTATACACGCCGACTTCACGTGCTAATTTTTCCCCTTCATCACGTCTCATTTTTTCAAATTCTTTTTGTACTCTTTCAGTTACTTCTTCAATTCTAGCTGGATGAATACGGCCATCAGCCATCATTCTCTCCAGTACTGTTTTTGCAATTCCCCGTCTTTCTCCATCGAAGGACGAAAGGCGAATGATACCCGGGTCGTCAAGATCAACATCAACTCCAGTAACTGCTTCGAAAGATTTAACATTGCGGCCTTCCTTACCAATAATTCGTCCTTTCATATCTTCATCGGGTAATTTGATTGTTGTAGTAGTATACTCGGCAACGTAGTCAGTCGCGCCATGGGTCATCGCATCGACAATTATTTGCTTTGCTTTCTCGTCAGCTCCTTTTTTAATTTGCTCCTCTGCTTCTTTTATTTTTTTCGCGACTTCTTCTTTTAAGTGGCTCTCAGTTGATTCCAAAATTAACTTTTTAGCTTCTTCCCTTGTAATACCCGCTACTTTCTCTAACTTCGTCACCAATTCATTGCGGGTTTTTTCTATTTCTTTGGATTTCTCATCAAAAGAATGCTCTTTATCATCAAGTTCAGTTAATTTCCTCTCAAGATTTTCCTCTTTCGCAGCTAGTTTGCTTTCCAAGGAGAGAGACTCTGAGCGGATTTTTCTAACCTCTTCTTCAGCTTCCTTTTTAATTCTAAAAGCTTCGTCTTTTGCTTCAAGAAGAATTTCTCTAGCATTAACATCTAGATTTTTAGTTTCTTTTGAAGTTACTTTATCGACAGGGGATCTCTTTTTAAGATAATTTTGATAGGCGAGAGCAGCAACTACCCCCACCACTGCGGATACAAGGGCGATCAATATTGTTGGCTCCATATTTAGTTTTTGTCCTTTCTAAAAACATAATTTTCTTTATATATAAAGCAATAAATTTACTGTTATATCAAGACATTTCAAAATTTATTGCTAAACTATTTTACTCCTTCCTTTAGTAATGTGTCAACGGCTTTTTTGGCAACTTCCCAGGTGAAACCTCTACGAACTAAAACCTGTGTCATTTTTGTTTTAAATTCCCACTCGTCCATTCTTTTTAAAACCTGCTTCTTTTTTTCCAAAAATTTCAATGCTAGTTCTTCTTCTCCTTCTTTATTTAAAACCTCATTTATGATCTCTTTATCGATACCTTTTTTAAACAACTCTGCTTTTATAACCGAGGCGCCCTTTGGATTAAACCTGCTTCGCTGTCCAACCCACCAGCGAGCAAATTCTAAATCGTCAACTTGGTCGAGTCTTTTTAGTTTCTCAATAACTTTTCCGACAGATTTTTCATAAAGGTTGCCTTCAATTTCAGATTTTTCTTCTTTTCTTTTTCTTTTTTCGGCCAAAAGGAGGTTATCTCTTATTTCTTTTTCACTCCTTGGACGGAATGATAAGAACCTCAAAGATTTATTTGTTAGTTTCTCTACTTGATCTGCTTGAACAAGATCGATAATCTGTTTTTCACTCAAAACCTGACCGATTGTCAGTTTCTTCTCATAAACAAGTCCCAGTGAAAGTCCAAAGGCAAATTGCCCGTCAAGGAAAACATTTACTCTCTCTTTATTTTTCTTTTGAGATTCTATCAAAGTAATTTTTGCCATAAGTAATTTACTTACCGACATCATTATATACCAATTTAAATTGTGGATTTACCAATGTTGATAAATTTGTGGGCTTATGGGTTCTTCAACTATTGAGTTTTGTAAGTTACTCAGTCTTCGTCTTCTTTTTCTTCTTTAGCCGCCGGTTTTGGAGAAGAGACTTTGGCGGGCGCTTCTTTTACTTTCTTTTCTATTTCAGAGGTAATTTTTGGGTTTTCCTGCAAATACATTTTTGCCGCCTCTCTACCCTGCGCAATATTTTGGCCATTGTAAGCAAACCATCCCCCGCTTTTCTTGACCACTTCAGCATCAACTGCTGCATCTAAAATTGAGCCTTCTTTGGATATCCCGCGATCAAACATAATATCAAATTCTGCCTGGCGAAAGGGAGGGGCAACTTTGTTTTTGACGACTTTGGCTCTTACCCTATTTCCCAAAACTTCCCCACCGTCAGTTATACTTTCGATTCTTCTAACATCAATTCGAACTGAAGAGTAAAATTTCAGAGCTCTACCACCAGGAGTTGTTTCGGGATTACCAAACATTATTCCGATTTTTTCTCGAAGCTGATTGATAAAAATTACAAGGGTCTTTGATTTGGAAATAGCAGCGGCAAGTTTTCTCATTGCTTGGCTCATAAGTCGGGCTTGAATTCCAACAAAAGCATCTCCCATCTCTCCTTCTACCTCAGCCCGTGGAACAAGTGCCGCGACTGAATCGATAACAACGACATCTACTGCCCCACTCCGTACAAGAGTTTCAACAATTTCCAAGGCCTGTTCACCAGTATCCGGTTGGGAAACTAAAAGGTCTTTGATATTTACACCAATTGTCTCAGCTCTAGTTGGGTCAAGCGCGTGTTCAGCATCAACAAAAGCAGCAGTCCCACCTTTTTTCTGAGCCTCTGCTATAACATGGAGGGCTAGGGTGGTTTTTCCGCCACCTTCTGGGCCAAATATTTCAACAATTCTTCCTTTTGGCAAACCACCTACCCCTAAAGCCAGGTCTAGTCCTAATGAACCGGTGGGAATTACTTCAACGGACATTCTTTCACCGGAATCACCTAACTTCATAATACTTCCCTTGCCGAACTGTTTTTCAATTTCTTCCATTGCGGCCCGCAAAGCCCCTAGTTTACCATCTTCAGTCATTTTTCCTCCTTTTGGCAGTTAATAAATCAAAATTAAATTATCACAACTATAGGAGAAAAACAAGCAGGTGTTACCTCGTAAATTGCACTTTACAGGCTATAAGTATATTTGGTATTTATGGGTTTTAAGAATTATCGCTTTTGATTAGTAGGTCGTAGTCGTACTACTAGCACCATGCGTGAATGCGGCGATTAGCATGCCTCCAATAAGTATAAACCACAGAACCATTAAGATTATTCCGATAATCGCTAGGATTAAGCCCACCATTCCCCATGTCTTCTGAGTCTTGTTAAAGGCTTCTACGCTATCCCAGTGCTTGTTTTGCCAAGCCCATTCTCTACCCTTGGATCCTAGAACAAACATCATAATTATTGATAGAAATGGTACTGGGACTAAGGCAAGCAAGGCGATCCAAACATTGTTACCAATTCCCCAAATCCATGACAACCAAAAACCTCCCCAACTCCAACCTTTCGCTGCTTCAGGAACTACTGCAGTAGATCCTTGACCAGATGTATTTGCAGATGGTGTCGCCGCTGGAGCAGGAGCTTGAGCCGGTTGCACTGTAGCTGTCGCTTCTGTTTCTGCCATAAGTATCACCACCCTTCCTTACTAGCTAAATGTTCATAGAAGAGTGTCCAGTAACTTGCATTAAAAGCCTGCCAAAAGCCGCTTGCAGTAAACAAAAGTATAAGAGCCGGAATCGCTGCAATAAGAGCAGGCCAAATGAATAAATTTGCCGCCATACCGGCTAAAAACAGCAAAAATAGTATTATTCCAATCGGTAATAGGACTATCAACGCCACGAATGAAGCAGCGAAATTAAGTCCAACATCAATCACGTAAGCTAGGAGAGACTCGCCTAAATATTTTTTAATCAAGCCGCCGGAAAGTCTTATTGAAGCAATAACCCCGACATTTTTGTGAATAATCATTCTCTGGGCAATACTAATTATCAGGGAACCAATAGCGGAAATTACGAAAATCGCTATAATAAAAACAAATATGGCTAGCACGAGATATACTATTGCCAACGAACCTAGGTTTCCTAAGAATAGTAATATCGCTGGTATAGCTAACATCAACATAAAAGCAAGGATAAGAAGCCCGAGAACCAGAGTAAGCAGCCAAAACTTCCACCAATACTTCAAACCGGCATGAGCGCCAGCACCAAAAGCGGGCCTCTGTTTGTTCCTTTCTAAGATGGAAAAAACCAATGCCCCTGCAGCCCAATTACTAACAAAAATCGCAGCCAAGAAAATAATCAGTACTATTAATATTACTGCCAGAATTATCAACAACATGGTCTGCGAGGAAATTGAGCTCGTAAACGGGTCAGTTATTCCAAGTACCTTACTTGCATGATCTGTAGACTTTTCGGATCCTGGAAGCGTAAAATTGAAGCCACTTGGGTTTAAATAAGCAGCGCCGGTCGCACCGCCAGATAAAAAGCCAAAAAACCATAGCACTCTGTTGTGCCAGGCAATTTCAAATGATTTTTTGATAAGGGCAGAAAAATCCACTAATTAAAGTATAAACTAAAAAAATACGGTTTGTAAATTACCAACTTATATAAACAGTCACCTGTACATTCGAAAGTTATTTTTAATATAATTACCAAGGTGGTTAACGATATCGACGAACAATATAAATTGATCGCCCCTTGCGGTATGAATTGTTCTGTCTGCAAAGCTTACCTTTCCTACACAAGGGGACTTTCAAAACAGCGGGGCCATGTAATCCATTGCCTGGGTTGCCGGATCAGGAATAAGAAATGCGCGTTTTTAAAAGCCCATTGCAAAAAATTACTGAAGGGGGAGGTTAATTTTTGCTTTGAATGCGAAAACTTTCCATGCAATAGATTAAAAACTCTTGATAAACGTTACGTCACCAAATATCAAACAAGTTTGATCGAAAATCTCAACCAAATAAAAAACATTGGCTTGCCTAAATGGCTCCAAACAGAAGAGGAAAAATGGAAATGCCCAAGATGCGGCGGAACGATTTCCATTCACGACGGAAAATGCTACAATTGCTTGAAAGTTAAGATGGCCTGAAGAGGCTCTCTTTCAAGTCGACGACAATATATTTCTTTCCTTTTTTAATTATTTCGTGTCCCTCACCCTCAGGAAGATCTTTTTGAAGCTCGATGTTTCCTGGGTATTTTTCGTTTAGAGAACCGTCGCTTTTCAAGGTCCTCCACCAGGGAGTTGTGTCCTTTTCCCCCGCATCTTTCTTTTCTTCGGCTGCATGTGAAGCAACCCAAGCGAAAATGCCGGTAGTTATAGGGCAGCCAATCGTTGCTTTGTGTTTTTTGGCTATTGCCTCTCTAATTTCGTTAATGGTGGTAACTTTCCCTTTTGGCACTTTTCTCATTAAGCTATCAACTTCGATTGGTGCTGGTATTGCGACTGTTCCTTCTCCCCAGCGTTTGCTCATTTTCCCTTCTATTTTCACAACTTTTGGAAGATCTTTACTATCACTCAGTTTTTCTGTCCAGTTCTTTTTCGCCTTGCTCATATTCATATTTTACCAATTTCTCAAAAACATGATAGAATAAATTTTCATGAAATCGACCAATATCCTAATTGGTGCAGCTGTCTTAATAGTCCTAGTACTTGTAGTTGTTTCTATTAATAATAAACCCAAAAAGGAGGGTTCTATCGTGCCTAATCAATCTACAACAAATACTTTGGGGGAGAAAAGTAAAAAATTTGATAAATTTCCCGGTGTTCTTTCCGCTGAAGAATTAAATAATAAAACCGCCACAATAAAAACAGCAAAGGGAGAAATAAAAATTGAACTTTTAGGTACGATCGCACCAAAAGCAGTTAGCAATTTTATTTTTCTAGCAAAACAAGGCTTTTATAATGGTCTTACTTTTCATCGGCGCGAAGAGGGTTTTGTCATTCAAGGTGGGGATCCAAATGGTAATGGAACAGGCGGGCCAGGGTACGAATTTGAAGATGAAACTGTAACTCTCAACTACGATCGGGGAATAGTCGCCATGGCAAACTCTGGACCAAATACAAATGGCAGTCAATTTTTTATCATGCTAGCAAACAACGACTTACCAAAAAAATATACAATCTTCGGAAAAGTAATTTCCGGCATGGACGTAGTTGACAAAATCAAGGTTGGCGACGTGATGGAAAAGGTTGAGATAAATTAGATAAAAAGAAGCGCACCTATTACTACCAAGATCCCACCAATTACAGTTTTAACTGTCAAACTCTCATTTAAAAATAGGGCTGCCAAAATAAGCACAAAAACGATACTTAAACGGTCAAATGCCACTACTGTTGTCGCTGGACCACTCTTCAAAGCTAAAAAATAGAAGAGCCAAGAGGCTGCTCCAGCAAGCCCAGCTAAGAAAATATAAAGGAATGCCCTACTGTCTATTTGCGAGAGATCCCACCTTCGGAGTGCAAGACTTGTCAGAAGCAAAATAGCGGCCATTACTATTGCACGAATGGTTGTGGCCAGAGTGGTATCAACTTTTTCAAGTCCAATTTTACCAAAAATCGCAACTAAACCGGCCATCAACGCAGCAAGAAGGGCATATATGATATACATAATTAAATTATACTACCAAAATTCTTTGGTGAGAATTGGTCGGCCTTGTTGAACGGTTTATCCTTTGTAAATTTCTCTTCTGTGCCCAACTTTAAGAATTTCAATGATATTTTTGTCAAGGAAGAAAATCACTCGGTAGTTGCCGACTCTTAACCTTCTAACACCAGAAACCTCAAAATCTTGTAGTTTCTTGGAGTTTCCAATCGGATCAACAACTAGTTTTGTTGTTACTGCATTATGAATTCTTTTTCTGACCAAATTATCTAGTTTGGAGATATCCTTTGCAGCGTTTTTTGAAATTCTTAACTGAAACGCCATTTGAAGTTAAATGTCACCAAAGACTTCTTCGTGGGTGTAGAACTCCCCACGCTTTATCTGACTACGTGCTTCTTTTATAGATTTAATAAAAGCCTTACTTCGAGAAGCTTCAATATCTTCAAGGGTATCAAGGTCAATAATCCCTGCTACCGGCTCGCCTTTTTTTGTGACGACCAAGAAGTCGTTCCTTTCGTTTACCTCGCGGATTGCAGCAGCCAGATTGCTGCGTAGTTTTGTAGTTTCAATAGACTTAGGCATATAAAAATAATATACATTAGTAACGTACATAAGTCAAGTACTTTAGCTGGTCTTGTTAGAGATCTCACGCCAAAAATGCTAGAATAGCAGTTATGATTACTTGTGAATTCGAAAATGGTAATAAAGCAAAACTGCGCCATGTTGTAGTGGATGTTCTTGTTGTGGAAAAAAATAAAATTTTGTTAGTTAAAAGAGCCCCACATTTAAGTAATGGAAATAAATATGCTTTGATTGGTGGTTTTGTTGACAGTGACGAAACTATTAAGGGAGCAGCTTTGCGTGAAGTTTTAGAAGAGACAGGTTATAAAGTAGAGATAGTGAGACAATTAAAAGTGGTCGATAATCCAGACAGAGCTCAGGAAGATCGACAAAACATATCATTTATTTTTCTAGCTAAACCCCTGGAGAAAGTTGGTGAACCAGACAATGAGTCAAGTAAAATTGGTTGATTTTCATTGAAAAACTTGCCAAAAGAAAAGGAATTTTCCTTTGACCACTACCAACACATTTCTGATTATCTTAAAAATAAATGAGTTCCTTTAGAACTATTGGTCGGGAAGGAGGGAATAATACACTTTGTTTATTGCGCCCTTCGGTCCTCGAACCCTGGTCGATCTTTACAAAAATTTCAAAACCCTATTAGTCTTTTCTTGCTTTTCTCCGGCGCAGATAGTAAAAAACCGAAACCCCAATAGCAACTGAAAGTAAGATTATTAACAAACCAGCGGCTAACTTTTGATAAAAACTAAACACAGGTGGTTTTTTGGTAGCAGACTTACTAGCTGAAGCGCTTGCCGATTTAGTGGAACCTTTAGCGGATGCTTGAGTGCTAGGATTTTTTGATGAATTGTTCGTCATCCCGCCCTTACCAGTGCTTCTTATCAAAAGTCCCGCGCCAGAGCTTGGCGTTTGATACTCAAAAGCACCGACATCAGGAAAGCCGCCCTTTGGAACCGGGTTAACATCAAAATCTGTGGTGTAGCCAAGAGACATCCCGGAGTTAACAGCCGGGCTAGTAGATTTTAAATGAAAATCGCCACCCGTCGAAACAAATTGTGGGTCGATTTTTACCGATGAAGCAGCAATTGTCCATTTTGTCGTGTCTTGAATAAAGGGCTTGCCATTAGTGCTCCAATAAATATTATTGCTTTCGTCAAAAGGCCCATCAGCGTAAGCGGCTTTCCAATTTACCCACAAAATATTATTCTTTAGACTTAGAATACTACTGCTACAAACTGAGTAGCAAACAGCACCTTGACTATTTGCGCCAGTTAAATAGACAGTGTTATTGTAAGCCTTCGTGCTAGAAACCGGGCCAAAGGGATCGTTTGCCCCTCTTGTATTTAAAAATAGAGAGTACTGAAGTGATGACGTTACTAAATTGTACGCATAAGTATTATTCGCACTTCTGGAATTTCCAAGCTCACTAAAAGCGGCGTTGTTATCGGCGCGGTTGTGGTGAATATAATTGTTCTGCCCACCGTAGATTTCAACTGCTGAGCCATCTCTATAAGAGGGGGCGGTAGTAGGATCGCAGGCATCTGAGCCTGATATTTGATTATAAGCAATCTCATTGTTATCACCCCAAACCAAAACACCAAAAGCCCCTGCAGTTGGTGAAGTATTTACGTGCATTGTGTTATTTAAAAGTGTGTTACTGAAAATTTTATTGTTAGTTGATCCCGGTTTTATGTAAACCCCAGCATAATTAGCCGTCGCCTTTGAATTTTTAATGGTAATGTTATTGCCGTATAGTCTAAATCCCGAGGTCCAATCAATTGGGTTACCAGCACAGATTCCATTCGGCTGAAAGTCGACTGGGCTTGCCTGCACCCAGATATTTTCAATAGTTATATTTGACCCAGTGATTTCAGCTTCCGCACCATATTTATCACTACTTTGAATAATCGGCAGCTCCCCAGAACCATAGGCACCCACATACATACCACTTTTTGGTAAACTTAAAGTTCCAGTCCAAGGATTTTGACACCCTCTCTGAAAAAGCAAACTATCACTACTTGCCACTGCACTATTTGCTGAATCGAGGCTGTCGCCACAAGCCACATAATGAGTTACGCCAGAGGCAAGAGCCTTAATACTAACCTCCTTTGGATACGTGATCAGATAAACTGTCAATGGAATACTTAGAAGCAAAAGGGTGGTTGCAATTAAAATCGAAAGATGGGCCGGTTTTCGGTAATTAAAAGTTTCAGTCATTGAAAAAACTGTTTTTGCGGCTGCTACGTTTTTGGTCGAGGAATTCTCGAATTTCCGAAATTAAGCCCTCTTTTACAAAAGCCTGATAGAAACGTTTGTTATACTTTTTAATAACAAACCCTAGAATTATAATCATCGGACAGAAAATAAAAACACTGTTCCCAAAGTTCCGGCCTGTTTTCGGCAAACCTGAAGTGGTAGCAGTCGGGCCCAGATTAGGTGGCGCAGAAACTGGAACATTTTCCCACGCTACATAATGATATACGACTGTATCGGTATTCACTCCATCACTTGTACCTAAAGTAAATGTATCAAGGCCTAAGGACTTTATGTTGTCCGACTCATTTGGTTGGTTTACCACCAAAAACGAAGAATTAGACGGCGACTGGTTGGAAACATGTCGTAATTGTTGGGCTGTGCTCGATGATTTAACCCAAAGATATTCAGGACTAAAACCAAAACCAGAGATGATGTGATTATCCAAACCATTTCCTGTATAATCGCCTATCGCAAGCTGGCTTGTGTTCAACTTAAACGCAACGTAATAATAAGTGCTACCTAAATTATTCACAGCATAATCGTCGCCAATTTGGAAACCATCCGCTTGAAAATTCTGAATAAAATTAGCAGTGTCAGCTACCGAAGAAAAATAAGAGCTACTATCACCGATATGAGAAGATGAACGCCACCGACCAGCGGCTGTTATATCTCCTTTAATCCAAACCAAGACCGGTTGGAAGCCGACACCGGTTATATTACGGTCATCAGTTCCATTCCCAGTGTAACTGCCGGTAAAAATATCTCCCGCCCCATTATCCCCAAAAGCAATATAATAGTACATTGTTGCCGCAGTGTTGACACTAGTATCCGATCCAACACTAAAACCATCAGTATCAAGAGAGGTAATCCCTCCAGTAAAATTGGCGGGTTGATAAAAAGTAGCAGTTGAATCACCGACCATTTTATCAGATCGCCATACTGCATATTCAGCCGCATCCGCTTTGATGATAACCACAATCGGCTGAAAACCAAGACCACTTATAGATTGTGGGGTGCCATTACCATTATATTTTCCAGTAGCCATTTCGAAATCAGAATGACCTACTGCTTTGATTTGATTTTCTCTTGAAAAGAGAAATAAACAAAATAAAACTAGGAAAAAGGAGACAAATAAAACTGGCAGTTTTTTATTTATCATATGTTTAAATAGGTCCTAAATCAATTTTAGCTTATGTAAGGATAAAAGTAAAAAATGGTGTTGGTATTTTGAATTAACAATTGACCCAGACTTTTTGGTTGGGGTGAAAGGAACAATCCGCTTCGCGTCTTGCGAACACTTCGTGTTCTTCGAACCCGATATGGTCGGGGAGGAGGGAATCGAACCCTCGATACTGCACCCCCAGCGCAGTGTGTTACCACTATACTACTCCCCGTTTCAGTAATCTGTATTATAATTGATTTAAGAACATATGGAAACTCAAAACAATTGGAAGGATATCCTTTGGAAATTATCCCGAATGAGTCCACTCGCCTGGGCCTTTATTTTGCTAGTTATAGCGTTTATTTTTATACAGTTGCCTTGGAGTTTCGCAAAAAAGTTTGCGATTTTACCTGGAGTAATTAGCCTTCTCCTATTCTATCAAGCCATCTTCCGCGGTAAAATGTATTGATCCTTTGACTGTTTACAATTCCTCTTCGAGCTGTTATCCTCTGAGTGGTTCCATTCGAACGGGGAGAAGGCTATCCAAGGAGAGGAGAGATTGCGTGTCTGGACGTTGGTGCTTGTTCTTGCACTGGCTTTTGCTGTGCCAAGGACTCACGCCGACACCAAGTACCAACACAATCAAATATCCGCCTTTGAGCTGGTCGCTCAAAAAAAGCAAGTCCTAGAATGGCTTGCACAACCAACAGGACCAACGATTCCTCCAGTGGTAACACTGACTCCAAACCCAGCTCTCTCGCAACAAATGCTGCGAGCAGCAAGTGCTCCTCCTGTGGTTGAGGAACAACCGCAGCAAAGCCCTCAACCAACCCGAGAAGCTGAACCAGGCACCCTAGAGGTCTGGATCACCTTCTACTACTGTCAGAGGACAATAGATAAACCAGATGACGGTGGTGGGTATTGCGGCGGTACCAAGACCGGAACAACGGTCCACACTGGTACTGCTGCATGCCAAAGTAGTTGGCTAGGTAGATCTTTCAAGATCGTTGGTGATAACCCAAACCAGGTTTACACTTGCGAGGATACCGGCTCGTCTGTCGCCAGAAACCAGGTAGATATCTGGTTTTATACAAATGGCGAAGGCTGGCACTGGCCACTACGTGGGCGAGGTACGATCATCTGGTTGAACTAGGCTGTTATCTACAGAATGTAGGAAATCCAAACAGTCTAGGGGTAGTCCTTCACTCTTTTCAAGGAACCTTTGGGCCGGGGATGACTAGTTTACTAGTTGACCTCGGCCCTATTTCTTTACCGTTTAGGACTCTGTTTCATCTTACGAGCCTTACCAGCGTGTCCGTACTTTCGGCGTTCCTTCATTCGTGAATCGCGCGTTAGGAGTTTCTTTTTGGAAAGTATCTCTCTGTATGATTGATCAGATCCTGCTAATGCTCGAGAAATTGCATGAACGACCGCACCTAGTTGTGAGGATGTACCTCCGCCTGAAACTTTAATTGTTCCTGAAACTTGCCCAACTCGATTTACAACTCTAAATGGTTCTTCGTAAGTTTTCTTTCCTGCCTCACCGGGGAAATATTCTTCGATTGGTTTTTCATTAACTGTTAAATTGCCTTTTTCGCTTTTTAACCAAGCGGTGGCGATTGATGTTTTTCTTCTTCCAGTTCCCATTAAAATTTCAGCAGATAACTTCTTTGATGGTTTTTCTTTTGGTTCTTTTTTCTCTTCAATTTTTGTTTCCGTTTCTTCTTTCTTTTTTCTCGGCATATTAACCTTTCGAATTCACTGGTCTTTGTGCTTCATGTGGATGTTTATCTGTTGGGTAAACAAACAACTTTTTAATCATTTCCCGCCCCAATTTTGTTTTTGGCAGCATACCAGCTACCGCATGGTAAATTAGATACTGCGGTTTTGAAGCTCGTTTCGATTTTAGTGTTTCGGTCTTTAAACCACCCGGATAACCAGAGTAGCGATAATAATTTTTCGATTCTTCCTTGTTGCCACTAACCGCTACCTTTGAAGCATTAACCACTACAACATAGTCTCCTTTATCTAAATTCGGTTGCCAGCTAACTTTATTCTTGCCCATTAAAATTGGGGCAATTTTAGCCGCCAACCTACCAAGTATTTCATCCTCAGCATCAATCAGAAGCCAATTTCTTTTAGATTCTTCTTTTTCGATTGTTTTAATTTTTTCTTTTTCGTCGCTTTCCATAATTATTTTTTCGTTTTTTCTTTAGATTTCGCTTTTGGTTTCTCTTTTAACTCTTTTTTACTTCCTACCCGTCCCTTAGGGGGGCTTACTTTCTTCTTTTTACTCACTTCAACTTTTGTTTTTTCTTCTTTTGGTGGCTTTGCAAGCTTCCTTTTTGCAACAGTTTCCGAAACGTTTTCAACAAATTCAATAATAGCTACCTCTGCTCTGTCACCACTTCGCGGGGGTAATTTAATTATTCTGGTATAGCCTCCAGCTCTTTCCTTAAAAACTGGCCCTATAACATCTAACATTTTATTAACCGAATTTTGCAATCCCAGCTTCCCAATTAATAGACGCCTGCTTGTAAGATTATCATCCTTTGCTTTGGTCACCAATTTTTCTATGAATGGGCGAAGTGTTTTCGCACGGGCTTGTGTTGTTGTAATCCGCTCATTCAGAATAAGGGCATTTGCCAGATTTTTAAATAGGGCTTTTCTGGCATTTGTATCACGGGAAAATTTTCTCTGCCTTACTCTGTGAATCATGAAAAATTAAACTAGTCCTTTCTCTTTTAATTTTTCTTCAATGTCGCTAATTGACTTTGCTCCCATATTTTTAAGTTTGACTAATTCTTCCTTGGGGGTTTCAATTAACTTTTCTACCGTATCAATATTCGCGTTCTTCAAAGCATTAGTAACTCTTGTTGAGAGTTCTAGTTCCTCCACCGAAGCGCTCTTACTGATTTTTGCTGCCAGCGCTGGCGGTTCTTGAACTCTTATCGGTTGTTTCCTTTGCTCTACTAAAATTGCAAAATAATCTTGCAATATTTTTGATGCATCCCGTACAGCCTCTGACGGAGAAATTGTTCCATCCGTAGTAATGAAAATGGTAAGCTTGTCGAAATTTGTTACCTGTCCTACACGTATAGGTTCAACTTTATAATTCACTCTCAAGATAGGTGAGAACGTAGCATCCAGAGGAATTCTACCTATACCTAAGGATTTTCGAGACTCGACCGGCAAAAACCCTTGGCCTTTTTCCGCTGTCATTTCCATTGATAATTTCGCTTTCTCAGCCAAAGAGACAATATACAAATCAGGGTTAGTAATCTTTACTCCTGCAGGAACTTCAATATCTTTTGCTCTTATTTCCCCTGGCCCTTTTGCTTCAAGTTCTAGTTTCACGCTTTTGTCCCCTTCAATGGTTAATCTAACTTTTTTAAGATTCAAAAGGATTTCTACAACGTCTTCTTTTGCGCCTTTTATCGTACTATATTCATGTTGTATACCATCAATTTTGGCCTGAGTAATAGCCGCCCCCGGCAAAGAAGACAGCAAAACTCTCCGCAGAGAATTTCCCAATGTCAAACCATACCCCTGAGGAAGAGGCTCAACGACTATTGACGCCTGCTTAGAATCCCCAGACTGACTAACTTTTACTAAATCTAACATAAAACCTCCTTAATTTTAATAATATTAACGAGAGTACCATTCAATAATTAACTGTTTGTCAATCGTCGTATCCAGATCTTCTCCACTTGGCAAAGAGGATACTTTACCGACTAGTGCCTGCCTAGCGAGCCAGGCGGGAAGCTGATCCCCACGTAGCTCTAAGCTTTCCTTTGTACCCGGTAATTTTTGTGCTTTCTCAGATAAGCTAATAATATCTCCTTTTTTTACATTGTATGAGGGAATATTAATTTTTTTACTATTAACTGTCACGTGTCCGTGGGTTACTAACTGACGAGCGGACGCTCTCGACGGTGCAAAACCCAATCTATAAACTACATTATCGAGCCTTGTCTCAAGTATTCTAAAAAGGGCTTCCCCGGTATTTCCAACTTCTTTAGAAGCTTCAGAAAAACAATGCCTAAATTGTCGTTCCAGTAAACCATAAATTCTCTTAACTTTTTGCTTTTCTCTTAGCTGCAAACCAAAATCTGAAACTTTTCTTTTTAATTTTGAGGCTCCGTGCTGGCCAGGAGGCACCGCCCCCTTTTTTTCAATAGGATGCTTTGGAGACGCGCTTCTTTTTCCTTTAAGAAAAAGGTTTGTCCCTTCCCGCCGGTCTAATCTAAATTTTGGACCTAAATATCTAGCCATAAATTAGACACGCCTCCGCTTACGTGGTCTCGGACCGTTGTGAGGAATAGGTGTTACATCAGCAATTACTTTAATGTTAAAACCGCTATTTCTCAAGGCTCTAACAGCCGCTTCTCTTCCCGACCCAGGTCCTTTTATGTAAACTTCAACATCGCGAACTCCCGCAGCTACAGCTTTCTTTGCTATTGCCTCTACCGCGGTTGTCGCAGCGTAAGGAGTAGATTTACGTGCTCCTTTAAACCCCATTGTTCCACCACTTCCCCAAGCAATAGTATTGCCTTTTGCGTCGGTTACTGTAACCATTGTGTTGTTAAAAGTAGCGTTTATAAAAATTTTCGAAACAGATAAATCTTTATTTATCTTTTTTTCTGTTTTAGCCATCTTAAGTATTAACTAACCTCCTTCTCACCAGCTTGAGACTTTGCTGCCTCAGTCGGTTTCATTTCCTTTTTTATCGCGCCGACTGTTTGCCTACCGCCTCGCTTTGTCCTCGCATTGCTTCTAGTTCGTTGTCCCCTAACAGGTAGTCCTCTTTTATGTCTCAACCCTCTATAAGAACCTATTTCTTCAAGTCTTCTTACGTTTTGGCTGACTACTCTTCGTAGCTCACCCTCAACAGAGTATTTCTCAACCTCTTTTTGCAATTTCAGAACTTCCCCTTCGGTTAGATCGTCAGTTTTTTTATCGGGGGGCACACTTACTGAATCTACGATTTTCCTAGCCAAGGTTGGACCTATCCCGTAAATTGCCAGTAGCGCGTATATCACTTTTCGATTATTTGGTAAGTCTACTCCAGAAATTCTTGCCATAATTAACCTTGCCTCTGTTTATGCCTTGGATTTTCGCAGATCACGTAAAGTCGGCGATGGCGTTTCACTATTTGGCATTTTGAACATCTTTTTTTAATCGAAGCTTGAACTTTCATACAATTAATTGTTATTTATCCCGATAGATTATTCTACCCTTGCTAAGATCGTATGGGGAGACTTGAAGTCTCACTTTATCTCCTGGCAAAATTTTAATGTAATGCATTCTCATTTTGCCTGCTATATGGCAAAGAATTGTCCTTCCCTTTAGCTCTGGTAGCTCGCCCCCCTCTATTTCCACCTTAAACATTGTATTTGGTAAACTTTCTAATACTTTGCCGGAAACTACAAAAATATCTTTTTCCATAATAAAACTAGCGCTTTTTGCGCTCACTGCATTTTAACACTAATTTGCTATATCAGTCAACATTAATGGCCCGTTTTTGGTAGCAGCAACAGTGTGCTCAAACAAACCCGCTAGCGATCCATCAGAGGTAACTACTGACCAACCATTAGGAAGTAGCTTAATCGAAGGTTTTTTTTGGCTATAAATTACTTCAATCGCCAATACCTCGCCTTCTTGAATCTTTTCTCCAGTCCCCCTTTTTCCTATACCTGGGATGAGGGGATCCTCGTGTAAATTTTTTCCGATTCCGTGACCAGAAAACTCTTTCACTATGAAATAACCGTATTCCTCAATAATATCCTGAATAGTCTCACTAATATCTCCTATAAATCCATTGACTTGCGCTTTTTTTACTGCTTCGTCTAACGCTTTTTTACCGGCCGTCAAAAATTTTTCAGTTTCAGAGCTTATTTTTCCAACGGGAAATGTAACCGACATATCAGAATGGTATCCCTTATAGTAAGCTCCTAGATCAACACCCAAAATATCCCCATCTCTCAACGCATAGTCTCCAGGTAGACCATGAACAATTAACTCATTCGGTGTCATACAGGTCGTGTATTTGTAATTTTCTACTTTTTTAAATGAGCTTTCTGCACCAGAATTTTCTATAAATTTTTCCGCAATTATATCTAGCTCAGCCGTAGTTGTTCCAATTTTTATATTTTTTGATACTTCTTTCATAGCAGAGCTTGCTATTTGCCCTGCTTTTGTCATAATTTCTAGCTCTTTGTTATTCTTTAAGTAAATCATCTATTTGTTTTTTTACAATTTCTACCGGGGGAGTGTTATCAATCTTAATCATTTTTACTCCTTTCTCTCCGTAAAATTTTAGTAAGGGGGCGGTTTCTTTGTCATAAATTTCAAGTCTTTTTCTTATTGTCTCCATAGTATCATCACTTCTACCTCTTTTGAGTAATCTTTCCAAAATTATTTTTTCTGAGAGTGTGATGTGTATAATTAAATCCACTTCAACTGGTAGAGACTGGGCCTGTTTCAAATTTCTAGGAAACCCGTCAAAAACAACCCCCCTCGACAAGTCAATTTTATTAAGTTCCTCCTTGACAGCCGAAATCACAATATCATCTGGAACCAAAAGCCCTTTCGTAACGTATTCCTTTATTTGTTGGCCTAAAGGAGAAGCTTGCTGACTCATTTGTCGGAATAAATCACCCGAGTAAATATAAGGAACGTTTAATTTTTCGGCAACATATTTAGCGTATGTACTTTTCCCTGTTCCTTGAGCTCCAAACACAATAATACTCATAATTAATGTAAGAATCCTTCGTAACTTCTCATTATAAGTTGGCTTTCTAACTGTTTCGCGGTTTCCAAAATTACTGAAACAACAATTAATAAACCAGTTCCACCAATTGCTAACGTCGAAATATTAGTAATTCCTCTAATTATAAACGGCAGAACCGCAATTAAACCAAGGAAAATACCGCCAATTAAGGTAATACGATTAATAATATACGCTAGGTAGTCGCTTGTCGCATGGCCAGGTCTAATACCTGGTATAAAACCGCCGTATTTCCGGAGATCATCTGCTATCTTATTTGGCTGAAAAGTAATAGCAGTATAAAAATACGTAAAAACTAAAACAAGGCAAAAGTAAATGATCGAATAATAAGTAGTGTTATTGAAAAAATCACGAACAGCTTTAGCCGCATTCGCAATTGCAGGATTCGCCGACGTTGCAAAAAAAGTGGCTAACATTCCAGGAAATAAAATAATAGAAATTGCAAATATTATCGGGATCACTCCAGCCTGATTAATACGGATAGGTAAGTGCGTGGAACCACCACCATAAGACCGATCGCCCCGCACCCTTCGAGCATATTGTACTAATACACGGCGATGAGCCTCATTTATTACCACAATTGCACCAATAACTACCAGGGCTAACACTAGTACCAATAAGATGTTTAATGCATTTTCTGGAGTAAAGATCGTTGTCGTTTGCCCTAGAGATACCGGCAGTCTCGCCAAAATTCCAGCGAAAATCAATATCGATATACCATTTCCGATTCCGTATTCAGTTATCAATTCCCCAAGCCACATTAAAACAACCGAACCAGCGGTCATTGAAATTACAATAGTAATAACTTCCAAAGGGCTGAGGCTATTTAAAAGCCCTCCGCCACTTCGCTGGAAAAAAATTAGAACACCCCAAGATTGTACAAAGGCTAGGGGAACTGTTAAATATCGGGTATATTGATTAATTTTTGCCCTACCATACTCGCCCTCCTTCTGTAACTCCTCCAGCTTAGGCACCGCATTGGTAAGCAATTGAAAAATAATTGAAGCATTTATGTATGGGTTCAAACCTAGTGTAACGATTGAAAAATTAAAAAGGGTGCCTCCAGAGAAAAGGTCAAGCAATTGGAAGATTTGACTGCCTGAGAACATCCTCCTTAACGCTAGTACATCAACGCCCGGCAATGGGACATGGGCAATTAGCCGAAAGGAAACTATTATAAAAACTGTGAAAAGAATTTTTTTCCGCAGATCCGGAGCATTCCAAATGTTAAGCAGAACTTTCATTAATGACGTCCCCTCCAGCCTTTTTAATAATACTTTGGGCTGCACGACTTGCCGGCAATGCGACTTTCAAAGCCTTTTCTAGCTTACCACCAGCTACAATTTTTATCTTAAAATTACGGGTGCTTTTTGAAATAACACCTTCTTTTCTCAAGTTTTTTTCGTTAACGAGACTCTTTGTTGGTAATTTGTTTAGAGACTCTGTAGTAATTGTGATTGACTTTAAACCCTGTTTATTACCAACACCCCTTTTTTGTGGGAGTCGCTTGTAAAGAGGCAATTGCCCTCCTTCGAAGCCTACCTTTACGCTCTCCCGCTTTTTTTGCCCTTTGGCTCCACGACCAGCTGTTTTTCCTTTTCCAGAAGACTCCCCACGACCTAAGCGCCTTTTCGATTTCTGTTTAATTTTTGGTAATTCGTTGAGCATCATTTTTTAGTCCCTTTTTTTAATTTCGATTTATTTTCAGAAGAGATTTCAGTTTTTCTTTTTCTTACAACCTGTTTCTTGGTCGCTAATGCTTCTTTCTCCTTTTTTTCAATTTTTACCTCGGTTTCTACTTTTACTTTTGGTTGGGGTCTTTTATCTTTTAACGGCCTTAGCTGACCCAACGCCTCTAGTGTTGCGTAGACATTCGAAGCTTGGTTTGATGTTCCTAAAACTTTTGACAAAATATCTTTTATCCCAGCCGCCTCAACAACAGCCCTAACAGCACCACCAGCGATTACCCCTGTACCTTTAGACGCTGGCTTTAACAAAACCTTTGCCGCTCCTCTTTTAATAAAAATTTCATGAGGGATTGTTGTTTCTACCATTGGAACAGTAAGTAAGTGTTTTTTAGCATATGTCGAGCCTTTTCTAATTGCCTCTTGTACACTAGGGGCCTTACCTAGACCAACTCCCACTCGTCCAGCTCTATCTCCAACCACCGCTAAAACAGAAAACCCAATTTTATTCCCTCCAGCTGTTTTTTTAGAGACCCTGTTTACTTGAACTATTTTTTCTTCAAATTCGCTTTCAGCATTATAATATGCCATAGATGTCCTTCTTGTTAAAATTTTAAGCCACCTTCCCGTGCACCATCAGCAAGTTTTTGCACTCTGCCGTGGTAAAGGTACCCAGCGCGATCAAAAACTACTTCTTTTATACCTTTTTTCAAAGCGAGGCTGGCAAGTTGCTTGCCTACCAAAAATGCTCTGTCTGTTTTTGTACTCTCTTCCTTCGCCTTAATATCCGATTCAGTAACGCTTAGTATAGTTTTTCCGAGGTCGTCATCTACAAGCGATGCATAAATATGCTTGCTGGATCTAAAAATATTAAGTCGAGGCCGCTCTTTAGTACCTTTAATTACCTTTCGTATAGCTTTTCTTCTTCGTTCACGTGCTGCTTTTTCCATAAGTTATCCTCCTGTCGATACTCCTACTCCAGCTTTAGCAGCCTTTCCAGGCTTTAATTTTACTATTTCTCCCTCATAACGAATGCCTTTACCCTTATATGCATCCGGGGGGCGGGTAGTTCTTATTTCCGCTGCAATTCTACCTACAAGCTCCTTGTTTATCCCAGAAACTGTAATTTTGTTCTCTGAAACGGCAAAATTTACCCCTTCTATCGGTTTTATCTCAACAGAATGAGAAAAGCCGATTGATAATACCAGCTTTTCTCCGGATAAATTTGCTCTATAACCGATTCCAACTAGTTCTAAACGCTTTTTAAAACCTGTAGTTACTCCTTCTATCATATTGGCAATCAAACTTCTCACTAGCCCATGGAAAGATTTTGTTTGCTTATCTTCTTTCTCTGCCAAAACCACTAGAATATTTTCTTTTTTTTCAACTTTGATTGCCTTTGGTAATTTTTGAGTAAGCTCTCCCAAAGGACCACGAACCACTATATTTATATTGTGGTTAATTTCGACTATGACATTTTCTGGTATTATTATTGGTTTTCTACCTATCTTGCTCATAAAACTACCATACTTTCAAAATCAGCTCGCCTCCAGCCTTCGCTTTCTTTGCCTCATGACCAGCCAAAATACCCTTCGGGGTCGAAACTACTACTTCGCCCAAACCCCTTAATATTCTCGGCATTTCCTCGGCCGAGGTATAAACCCGCAAAGACGGTTTTGAAATTGTCTTAATACCTCTGATCGCTGGTTGGTTATTATCATAACGCAGCCCAAGTTTCAAAGTTCTCCCATTCGATTCGATTGACTCTAAAAACCCAAGCTGGTTTAGTTTTTTTGCTATTTCGTTTTTTATTTTTGAATTCGGTAATTCGACACTTTGTTTATGTGCCAGGTAACCGTTCCTAATAATTGTGGTCATATTAGCAATACTGTTCATATTTTTACCAACTAGCCTTAACCAAGCCAGGTATTTCACCTTTGTGGGCTAATTGCCTAAAACAAATCCTACAAATTCCAAATTTCCTCATATACGCACGGGGACGCCCGCACAGGCTGCATCGGTTTTTGTCTCTTACCTTAAACTTTGACACTCTATTAGATTTTACAATCTTAGATTCCTTAGCCATCTACTTCCTTCCTTTCGTTTCAATATCCCGAAAAGGCATCCCAAACCCACCCAAAAGGGCGTTTGCTTCCTCGTCTGTTTTTGCAGTCGTACAAATTACTATTTCCAGTCCTAATTGTTTCTCCGCACGAGAAGTATATTCAACTTCTGGAAAAACGTTAATTTCCCTAAACCCCAGCGTATAGTTGCCTTTCTTATCAAACGATTTTGTACTTAACCCCTTAAAATCTCGAATTCTTGGTAATACAATTGAGATCAACTTTTCGAGAAAATGATACATCTTTTCTCCTCGCAATGTCACTTTAGCACCAATTATTTGTCCTCTTCTAGTTTTAAATCCAGCTATTGCTTTGCGGGCCTTAGTAAAAATTGCTTTTTGACCTGTAATTTTTTCCATCTCTGAGGCAATTTGTTCCATAGTCTTCTGATCTGGTGAAAGTTTACCAAATCCTGTATTAACAACAATCTTTTCAACTGCAGGTACGGAGTAGATGTTTTTCAAGCCCAAATCACCTTTTAGCTTTGGTCTGAGTTCCTTTATATACTTTTCTTTTAAATTAGCTGTTTGCATTTTTTACACACCCTTGCTTTTTGTTTATCAACGATCGAAAAACTAACCTTCGTCGGTAAGTTACATTTTGGGCAAATCAAAGAAACTTTCGATATCGCTACCGGTTTTGTAACATCAATAATTCCACCACGCACGTTATCTTTTCTTTTTGAATGCTTTTTGTAAATATTAATTCCTGAAACTAATATTTCTTCTTTTTTTGCAAAACTTTTCTCAACTTTTCCCCTCCGTCCTTTATCCTTGCCTTGGAGTATCACTACCTCATCGCCAGTTTTTATTTTCATTAGATTACCTCCGGTGCCAAAGAAGCAATTTTTATAAAACCCTTTTCGCGGATTTCTCTTGCTACTGGCCCAAAAATACGAGTTCCCCTTGGATTACCACTATTGTCAATTACCACAGCTGCGTTTTCGTCAAATCTAATATAAGACCCGTCTCCCCTTCTATTTTCTTTTTTAGTCCTAACAAGTATCGCTTTAACAATTTCGCTTTCTTTGACTGTTCCTTGCGGATCAGCTTTTTTTATAGTAGCTGTAACCACATCTCCAAGATGAGCGAAGCGTTGTTTGCTTCTTCCGCTTATTCCAATCATCATTATTTTCTTCGCGCCGCTATTATCGGCAACATTTAGAATACTTCTATTCTGAATCATTTTTAATTACCTCAACAATTTTAAAGTGTTTTTCCTTAGAAATTGGACGGGTGGTAGTTATTCTAACTTTATCACCAACCTTTACACCTATTTCATCGTGAACTTTAAATTTCGAGTCCCTTCTCATCCTTTTCTTATACAAAGGGTGGGTGACAAACCGCTCGATCGAAACTACGACTGTCTTCTGCATATTTACTTTTACAACTTTACCAACAAATTCCATTTATACCTTCATTTTCTTTCCTGCAAGAGCTGTTTTCACTCTAGCAATCTCGTGACGAATTTTACTCAATGTATGAACATCTTTTAGTTTTCTTTGGGCAAGGGATTGCCTTGCCTCAAAAAAATCTTTTTCTTTTTCTTCTAATATTTTCTGTAGCTCGTTAATTTCTTTTTGATTATAATCAGTTTTATCTTTAGCCATTATTAAAAACTACTCCTCTTTTTGAATAAATTTTACTTCGATTGGTAATTTAGCTGACGCTCGCCTCATTGCCTCTTGAGCAGTTTCCAGAGAAACTCCGCCCATCTCAAAAAGAATCATTCCTGGTTTGATAACTGCAACATAATGATCTACTGCGCCTTTTCCAGAGCCCATTCTTGTTTCTGGCGGTTTTTTACTGACTGGCTTGTCTGGGAAAGCTCTTATCCAAATTCTGCCTCCCCGCTTAGTGTAATGTGTCATAGCTCTTCTAGCCGCTTCAATTTGGCGTGCTGAAACCCAAGCCGATTCCAAAGCTTTCAGGGCAAACTCCCCAAATTCTATCAAAGATCCCTTGGTAGCGACTCCGGCCCGTCTACCTCTGAAAGCTCTTCGATATTTTACTCGCTTTGGTTGTAACATAATTACTCCTTTAACTCCTGTTTTTTATGAATCCAAACCTTAACGCCAACAATACCAGCGGTTAGTGTTTTTGCGTCAACTTTAGCAAAATCTATGTTCGCTCGTAAGGTTGATGTTGGAATACTACCATCCGCTACTTTTTCTCTCCGAGCAATTTCCGCTCCACCAAGTCGGCCAGAGCAAATAATTTTTACCCCGAGAGCGCCTGCTCTCATAACCCGCGCTACTCCTTGGATCATTGCTCTTTTTACTGGGTAGCGTTTTTCTATCTGATCAGCTATTCCTCGAGCAACTAAATACGCATCCAAATCAAATTGTTTTATTTCTTGGATGTCTAGAGAAACTTTTTTTCCGATTTTTTCTTCGGTTATTTTCCTTAATTCCTCTACTCCACTTCCGCCACGACCAATTACCATACCAGGCCGGGAAACTTGGATTGTAATTTTTATTTTTCCAACTGGTCTCTCAATTAAAACGCGACTTATACCAGAATTTCGAAGTTTTTCCATGATTAATTTTCGAATTTGAAAATCCTCAATCAAAAATTCTCGGTATTTTTTATCATCTCTTGCAAACCACTTGGATGACCAATTGTGAGTTAGAGATAATCTCGCCGCTCTTGGATTTACTTTCTGTCCCATTATTTGACTTCCTCCAAAACCACTTTTATGTGCGTGGTCCTTTTCAAAATTCGGTGGGCAGCACCACGAGAAACCGGTCTATATCTCTTAAGAGTTGGACCTTCATCAATTAAAATTTCTTTGATTTTCAGGCTAGAAGTATCCAATTTAAAATTGTTTGTCGCATTGGCAATAGCTGATTTCAGAACTTTATACAATGGCATAGCGGATTTTCTTGGCACAAATCGTAATGATTCAAGAGAAGTTTCTGCTGGCCTTCCACGCAAATTATACGCAACTAGGCGTACCTTTTTCGGAGAAACCCTTAAATTTTTACTTACTGCTATAACCTCTGTCATATATCATCCTTTATGTTGGTGTGCTTGTTCTCTTAGTCATCGAACCGTGTCCAGTAAACCTTCTTGTTGGAGAGAATTCACCAAGGCGATGACCAACCATAGCTTCTGTTATAAACACTGAAATAAAAGTTTTTCCATTATGTATTGCAACAGTTACTCCTACCATCTCGGGAGAAATTTGACAACTTCTTGCCCATGTTTTAATCGGATTGCGATCACCTGTTTCTTTAGCGGCTCTTACCTTTTTCAATAACTTCTCGTCCACAAACGGCCCTTTTTTGCTTGAACGCGTCATTTATTTTTTTCTCCTTTCCAAAATAAATTTATCGGAACTCTTTGCTTTTCTAGTTTTTTTACCAAGTGTTTTCTTCCCCGTTGGGCTTTTTGGCGAACTCATACCAATCCCACTTCTGCCTTCTCCACCGCCATGGGGATGATCTCTTGGACTCATCGCGACCCCACGAACCGTTGGTCTTACTCCAATATGTCTCTTCCTACCCGCTTTCCCTAAAACTCGAGTCTTCCAATCAATATTACTTATTTGCCCAACCGTCGCCATGCATTCGCCTAACACTTTTCGTAGTTCCCCAGAAGGTAAGCGGAGATGTATAAAATTCCCTTCTTTAGCTGAAACAGTAGCATAAGAACCAGCGGTTCTTGCAAGAACCGCTCCTTTACTGGGAGTTAGCTCAATACAATTAACTTGCAACCCTATTGGAATATTTTTTAGGGGAAGGGCATTACCAACTTTTATCTCTGCTTTCTCAGCTGAAATTATTTTATCCCCAGCTCTTAAATTATCTGGGGCAATTATATATCTTTTTTCTCCATCAACGTAATTAATTAAAGCGATATTTGAATTCCTGTTTGGATCGTATTCAATTGCAGCCACTCGCCCCTCAATACCAAATTTATCCCGTTTAAAATCCACTTGTCTATAAAATCTTTTTTGTCTACCACCAATATGTCGAACAGTAATATGGCCGCTAAAATCACGAGCGCCTGTTTTTACCAAAATTTCGCGTAAACCTTTAACGGTTTTGTTTTTGCTCTTTCTTTTAATTTCTTGTGCTTCTGTCTTTTTTGCCATTTTAACTTCCTTCAAAAACCGGAATCTTTTGGTCTTTTTTCAGTATTACTGTTGCGATTTTTACTTTTGAACCCTTTCTTTCTTGGGTTCTTCCGCGTAATCTAACTCGTCCACCTTTTAAAATTCTTGTGGCAACATTTAAAACATCGACTTTAAAGGTTTTCTCAACTGCGTTAGCTACTTGTTTTTTATTCGCTTTCAAATCCACTATGAATGAAAATTTACCGGCACTGGCATCCTTCAAGCTTTTCTCGCTAAAAAGCGGCTTTTTAATAACTCTATTTATTTCCATAATCTAATCTTTCTTTCAGTTTTTCCAAAGCGGGCAGGGTAAAAATTGAATTTTTTGATCTCAATAAATCTAAAATGTTTAAATCTTGTATCTTTTTAATTTCTATATTCCCTAAATTTCTAAATGACTTTATTGTATTGGCCGACTCAGCTCCTAAAACAAGTAATGTTTTATCTTTCTGTTTCAGGGGTAACTTATTTATAAATTTTAACGCGGATTTGGTTCTTGGTTCCCTAAACTCTAAATTATCTGCAAAAAATAGGTTTCCTTCTGTGAATCTGTCTGAAAGAGCAATTGAAAAAGCTTTCTGTCGCATTTTTTTAGGCGCTTTTAGCTCGGATCTTTCGGACCTTGGCCCGAAAACGATACCACCACCACGCCTACCAGCCGCTCTAATACTTCCAGCCCTTGCTCTCCCAGTCCCCTTTTGACGATATGGCTTGCGTCCACCGCCAGCAACTTCAGCTCTGGTTTTTGTTGAAGCAGTAGCAGGCTTTTTATTTGCAAGGTAAACTCTGATTACCTGCGCAAGCAGAGCTTTGTTAGCCTTTTGGCCAAAGATTTCTTTTGGCAGGAAAACGCTTTTTGTCGCTTCTCCTTCTTTATTAAAAACGGAAGCTTTTAGCCCCTTTTCTGTTTTCTTTGTTTCTTTTTTTATTGTTTTAGTAACTGTCTTAACCACTTTCTTTTCTTTAATTGGCATTTTCTTCTCCGCTTTCTATAGATTTTTCTTCTTTAACTGTGTTACTTTCTGGTTTTGGTTCTTCTTGTGCGGTTTCTACAGGAACTTCCTTTTGCTCTGTTGCACCCTCTGACTGCCCTTCCTTTTCCTCTTCTTTTCCAGAGATTACTGGAATTTGTGGTATTTCTGGTTCATGATAGGCCTTTCTCTTCTTTTCTGATTTCTTTATGAAAACTATACTACTAACCGATCCTGGAATAGAACCAGCGACTTGGATCTCATTTTCTTCCTTATTTATTTCAACAACTTCCAAGCCTTGCACAGTAGCCTGCTCATTACCCATATGCCCTGGCATTTTCATACCTTTGTAAACTCTACCTGGGGTGGTTGTTGCACCGATTGATCCAGGAGCTCGCTCTCGATCTGACTGCCCATGGGTTTTCGGCCCGCCTGCAAAACCCCAACGCTTTACAACACCCGCAAAGCCTTTCCCCTTAGTAATTCCTGTAACATCAACAATATTTCCTTTGCGAAAAACTTGGTCTACTTCAAGTCTTTCCCCAGCTTTCAAATCTCCTTCGAACCCAAATTCGTGCAAAATCCGCGGACTAAAATCTAAACCCGCTTTCTTACCATGACCAATCTGTGGCTTACTAGATTTCTTTTTTTGCTCCACACCAAGTTGAACGGACTTGTAACCGTCTTTTTCTGCCTCTTTTATTTGCACTACAAAGTTTGGCTCCACTCTTATCTTTGTTATAGGAACGGCTTTATTGTGCCTATCAAAGACCTGGGTCATTTCAATTTTTCTACCGATCAATCCTTTTACCATGTTTATTTTCTACTAAACTTGGGCCTTGCGGCCCAAAGATATACTTTAATATTAATTAATCAAATGCAAAAAACTTTACATCTTGACCTCAATATCCACCCCAGCAGGCAGCTCTAGATGCATAAGAGCATCCAATGTTTTTGGTGTTGGCTCAATTATATCAATAACTCTCTTATGAGTTCTAATTTCAAATTGCTCTCGGGCGTCTTTATCAACATGCGGCGAGGTCGTCACAGTGAAACTTTCCTTTTCTGTTGGAAGCGGAATTGGACCGGCGACTTTAGCACCAGTCCTAATCGCAGTATCCAAGATTTCCTCAGCCGAGTCATCAAGTACCCGCGCGTCGTATGATTTTAAACGTACTCGCAACCGTCCTTTTGGCATACAAATTTTGTTTTCTTGTTTAGCCCTTAAGCAATGATTTTTGTTGCTACACCAGCACCAACGGTTTTACCGCCTTCTCTGATAGCAAATCTTTGGCCTTCTTCGAGCGCAACAGGGCCAATTAACTTAACTTTGAGTTTTGCGTTGTCGCCAGGCATCACCATTTCAGTCCCCTCAGCAAGCGTAGCTTCTCCAGTCACATCTGTGGTTCTGAAATAAAATTGCGGCTTATACCCGGAAAAGAAAGGTGTGTGTCTTCCGCCCTCTTCTTTTGTCAAAACGTAAACTTCTGCTTCAAATTCTGTGTGTGGTTTGACACTACCTGGGTGAGCCACTACTTGCCCTCTTTCAACATCGTCTTTTTCTATACCTCGAAGCAACAACCCAACATTGTCCCCAGCCTGTCCTTCATCAAGTTGTTTTCTGAACATTTCAACCCCGGTAACAACTGTTTGAGTTGTTTTAGGACGAATGCCGACTATTTCCACTGCTTCATTCACTTTTACTTTGCCCCGTTCAATTCTACCTGTAACAACTGTTCCCCGCCCCTTTATTGAGAAAACATCTTCGATTGGCATCAAAAATGGCTTATCCAATTCACGGGTTGGAGTAGGAATGTAATCGTCGACAGCTTTCAAAAGTTCTTCAATGCTTTTTTCAGCTTCCGCGTCACCTTCCAAAGCCTTCAGAGCACTCCCGCGAATAATTGGAACGTCTTTCCCTGGGTATTCATATTTGGTAAGCAATTCTCTAATTTCTTCTTCAACCAAATCCAATAAATCTTTGTCGTCAACGGTATCAACTTTGTTCATATAAACGACAATTGCCGGCACTCCAACTTGATATGCCAGCAATATGTGCTCTCTGGTCTGTGGCATAGGACCATCAGCAGCAGAAACCACCAAAATAGCTCCATCCATTTGAGCTGCACCAGTAATCATATTTTTAATGTAATCTGCGTGTCCTGGTGCGTCAATATGAGCATAATGCCGCTTATCCGTTTCGTACTCAACATGTGCTAAAGCTATTGTAATACCCCTCTGTTTTTCCTCAGGGGCTTTATCAATAGAATCAAACGGAACGTATTCTGCTCCGCCCTTTTTCGCTAAATACTTTGTAATAGCAGATGTTAAGGTAGTTTTACCATGGTCAACATGGCCAATGGTTCCTACATTTACGTGTGGTTTTGTTCTTTCAAATTTTTTCGCTTCAGCCATAATAGTCCTCCTTGAATTTTAAGGCTAATAATTGATTCTAATAAATACTAACCTTGAAATTCTAGTGATTTCTAAGCAAGAAGTCAACACCTTTTTTGTATTCAAGATTTTCCCGCTTTTTCAGTTATAGTAGCCGCAATATTTGCCGGAATTTCTTCATAGTGTGAAGGCTCCATATTGAACCCGGCTCTTCCGCTAGTGAGACTTCGCAAGGTAGTTGCGTAACCAAACATCTCAGCTAAAGGCCCTAATGCTTTAATCACTCGGGTATTTCCTCTAGCTTCTGTGGATTCAATTCGCGCTCTTTTAGATGAGAGATCTCCGATTACCTCACCCATAAATTCTTCGGGAGCCGCAACTTCAATCTTCATAATTGGTTCAAGTAATACTGGATTTGCCCTCTTTGCCGCTTCTTTTACGGCCATAGAAGCAGCGATTTTGAAGGCAACTTCCGATGAATCGACTTCGTGGTAGCTTCCATCATATACAGCTGCCTTTACATCAACTACCGGGTAACCAGCTAAGACTCCGTTATCAAAAGCTTCTTTTACGCCTTTTTCAACCGCAGGGATAAATTCGCGAGGAATGCTACCACCAACAATTTCAGAAACAAATTCATCACCTTCACCTCGCCCTTTGGGATCAAGTCTAATCAGGCAGTGTCCGTATTGACCTCTACCTCCAGTTTGCCTGATATATTTACCTTCGCCATCTGCTGTTTTTCTAATTGTTTCTTTGTATGCAACCTGAGGACGGCCAACATTAGCTTCAACGTTAAATTCCCGTTTCATTCTGTCTACAATAATCTCAAGATGAAGTTCCCCCATCCCTGAAATAATAGCCTGCCCTGTTTCCAAATCTGTTTTCATTCGGAAAGTCGGATCCTCTTCTGACAATTTTGCTAACGCCAAGCCCATTTTTTCCTGATCGGCTTTTGTTTTTGGTTCAATGGCTAAGGAAATAACCGGCTCTGGAAATTTGATTGTCTCAAAAACAATCGGTTTATTCTCATCGCAAAGAGTATCTCCAGTGAAAGTATCCTTCAACCCAACGGCCGCCCCAATTTCACCGGCCGAAATATCAGTAAGTTCTTGCCTTGCGTTGGCATGCATTAGCAAAATCCGGCCGATTCTCTCTTTTGCTTGCTTACTCGAGTTATAAATGTAACTTCCGGCCGAAAGTTTTCCAGAGTAAACTCGAAAGTAAGTAAGTCTTCCAACAAATGGATCGGACATCACTTTAAAAGCCAGGGCTGAAAAAGGTTCGCTATCAGACGTTTTTCTTTCTTCTTCTTCATTCGTATTTGGATTAATTCCCCTGACTGGTGGCAAATCTAGTGGAGAAGGCAAATAATCAATCACGGCATCCAAAAGCGGTTGAATTGCCTTATTTTTAAGGGCACTGCCTGCCATAACCGGCACTATTTTTCCCGAAATAGTAGCGACTCGCAGGCCTTTCCTCAATTCTTCTTCGGTTAACCCTTTTCCTCCAAGATATTTTTCAAGAAGATCATCTGTAGAATGTTCAGCGATTTGTTCCGCCAGCTTATCGCGGTATTCCTCGACTTTATCTTTTAATTCAGGGGGGATTTCGGCTTCAGTTGGATGATCACCAAGCTCATCTGTATAAACAGTTGCTTTTCTGCTTATAAGATCCACAACGCCCTTAAAATTATTTTCTTCTCCTATAGGCAATTGGATCGGGTGGGCATTGGAACCAAGACGCTCTTTGATCGACTTGTAACTTTTATAAAAATCTCCCCCTGTAGCATCCAGTTTATTAATAAAACAGATTCTTGGAACATTGTATTTATCAGCCTGGCGCCAAACTGTTTCACTTTGCGGCTCAACCCCCATTTTTCCGTCAAAAACAACTACCCCACCGTCCAAAACACGCAAAGATCTCTCAACTTCAGCCGTAAAATCAACGTGTCCTGGGGTATCAATGATATTTATCCTGTGTTTTATTCCCTTGAAAGGCTCTTCTTTTGTTTCCCAAAAAGTGGTTGTTGCAGCGCTAGTGATTGTAATTCCCCTCTCACGTTCTTGCGCCATCCAATCCATAACCGCCGTACCCTCATGAACTTCACCAATTTTGTAGGTTTTTCCAGTATAAAAAAGTACGCGCTCGGTGACCGTGGTCTTTCCGGCATCGATATGAGCAATAATACCAATGTTTCTGATGTTTTCTAATGCGATTTTTTCTGCCATAGTTCCTTAAATAGAGAATATAATGTAAATATTAATCCAACCGCTCCTAGTAACCGTACCAAAATCATTATCAAAATTGATTTCTCTTGAAAAAAGACGAGCAGAATTAGACTCAATACAGCAAAATAAAAAATAAGGAAACTTCTTTGCACTCTGGTTTTCGGGTTGCTCGAATAAAAGGCCTCATTAAAAAAATAATCCCAACCCTGAAAGCGGCTTATCTTAGGATTTAATAATTCTTCTTTTCTCCGAATATTTTCATTAAGTTGTTTTAATTTTTCTTCAGCTTCTTTTTCCATGTGTGAATTTAAATTATATCAGTTTTATACGAAAAAGGGCATTATTTGTGCCCTCAAACCAAGGAATGATATCAGAAGCTACTAAGCCTGTCAATCAATATAGCTTTGTTTGACAAATAATCACCGGGTAGACGATAATGAAAATAGGTATGAATTCTGCTCATAAATGGCTAATTGCCGGTCTTTCCTTATTTTTAATATTTTACAGCTCCTTTGTAGTTTGGTATTACTTTGAAAAATCATCCATTCCAACTTCCCAACCAGAACTCGCTCAAAATGTGTCGGATCAAGGAGGAAAGGTTTTAGCTGGCTGTATTTTTTGCCCTGGTTTTTTTGTAAAGGACTCTTCTACAAATCAAGCAATAACTGATGCAAGAGTCAAACTTCTTACTCCACCTGTTTGGGATGAATGCAGAATTTCTAAAACCAATGGCCCAGGCGAAACTAGTTCGAATCCCGATGATTGGTACTTTTACTATGACGATTTAGGAAATGGAGTATCGGAGTACATAATTTATTGTAGTGGTAGTCCAACACTTTTTGATGGTCATTATTCCGTATTTGTAACTAGAAATGGTTATCAACAGAAAACAGTTCCTTTGTACTATGGAACTGAAGACACAATTTATTTAGACAAAATAACTTCTAGCGCGCCTACTGTCAAAAAAACCATACCAACTACAACCAAAAACGAAACAATCAAAAATGTAACTTTACCTCCGGTTTTTACTGCCGCCGGATCTACAACTACAAATTTAGCTACCATTGCTAATCCAAAAAATGTAACAAATTTAACATTAGACGTCGTTGGCAAGAGCAAAGTAGTTTTTTCTGATTCGATTGACCTCTCCACAACTACTGCAAAGGACTTATTTAAGCAGTTAGACTCATATGTAAGACTGACAACTTCAGGGGTGGTGGATGTAGATAGTAGCGTTCTTTCAATGCTCGCAAACAAAAAGGCCTCTATTTCGATGTTCAATCTTCCTTTTGTAGATAGACCGGATATATTAGTCAATGGGAAGCTAGCAACTAGTAAAATAGTTTCCAACGTCATCTACAAGAATAAAACTCTATCGTTTGACGTCACTGGCTTTTCCAAATACGAAGCTGTACCAAAATTAACAATTATTGAGCCAAGTAACGGATTCGTCAGCGAGAAGAAAGAAATTACCCTGAGAGGCAAAATAACCGACCCTACTGCTACTGTTTCAGCGAAATTAAACGGGGTTTCTTTGGGTAAACTTAAAGTCGCTACTGCTAGTGGGGAATTTTCGACTAACTTGAGGTTGGCCAAAGGAACTAATAATATCCGTGTGGAAGCCCTAAGCAAATTCGGGCCACCACTAGTTGCCACCGCTAGTGCTGTGTTTAAACCCCTTGTTTCATCCGAAATGTTTATAATTGGAGGAATTGGATTAGCATTGATACTGATTGTTGTGATTGTCTGGTGGTATTACAAGAAACGTAGGTCCAAAATTATTTCTACCATCTGAAGTGCGAGAAGGCCTTGTTTGCTTCCGCCATCCTATGAGTATCGTCTCTTTTCTTTATAGCCCCGCCTGTTCCTGCTGCAGCGTCAGTCAATTCTGCTACCAATTTAGCGGCCATTGTTTTATACTCTGAACTTGGACGAGCTTTTGCAAAAGAAACAATCCAGCGAAGTGCTAATGATTCTTTTCTGTCACCGCGTACCTCCATCGGAACTTGATAAGAAGCGCCACCAATCCTTCGAGACTTTACTTCCATTTTTGGACTGACATTTCTAACTGCCGTTTCAAAAACCTCGAGTGGTTCCTTTCCGCTTTCTTTTATTTTCTCAAAGGCAGTGTAAACCAACCCTTCCGCGACTTTTTTCTTACCTTGATCCATAATACGATTTACAAACCGCGTAACTAAGCGGCTATTGTAAACTGGATCTGGTACAAGTTTTCTTTTTTCTGATCTTTTACCTCTCATGGTTATTCTTTGGGTTTTTTACTTCCGTATAAACTACGGCTTTGCTTTCGATTCTCCACACCACCAGTGTCATAATGGCCTCTTATAACATGATATTTCACACCCGGTAAATCTTTGACCCTACCACCACGGACTAATACAATGGAATGTTCTTGCAAATTGTGGCCAATCCCAGGAATATAAGCCGTGATTTCTTTTCGATTTGAAAGTCTAACTCTTGCGATTTTTCTCAATGCAGAGTTTGGCTTTTTTGGAGTCATCGTCTTAACAGATACAGCCACCCCTCGCTTCTGAGGGTTAGTCGTAGCAGTCAATTTTCTTTTTGGAGCATTGAAAGAACCACGTAGTGCAGTAGCCTTTACTTTACTGGTAACTTTTTTTCGCCCTTTTCTAACAAGTTGATTAATAGTTGGCATAAAGCGGATTATATCTTGCTTGAGAAACAATAGAAAGCTCTGCTTTCCGCGTCGCTTCGCTCCTAACGCAAGACGTAATCCTTGCGGATTATACGGGAAGCTAGGTTTACTGTCAACAGTTGTTGTGCCAATCAGAAAACTCTACAATATAATTGTGGATTGCCCTATTTGTGGACAAAAAACAGTCATTACCTCAGGTCAAGTTTATTGCCCGTCTTGTAAAATAGTCTTAGGTAGTGCCTCAACACCGACTGCACACCCCAAAGAATTTTCTAGAAATGAATCAAAAGAAGAAACTCCTACCCAGGTTTACCAAAAACGCGCCTGGAAAAAGTTTTTAATTTCCCTGTCGGTAAAGATTCTTATTGCAGTTGTGATTTTAGTTACTGGCGGTTATTTGGGACTGAACTACACCTCGATGGGATTTAGAGAAAAAATTTTTTACAAATATAATTTCACCTCCGAAGCTAGTAACTATCTAAGATTCCATACAACTATTACCGTTGGAAACATAGCAGAAAGAAAACCTTTCGGATTTGCTCATAGCGGCTACTGGCAGCCCGGAAGTAATACCGTTGAGTTAAATACCGCAAATGATGAAGTCGCTATTCATGAATTTGCTCACGCTTGGTGGGAAAAGGAAAGAGCCGACAAAAATAGAATTAAAGACTTGATCAACGACACAATTAAGTTATCTGGAATGACTGATGGAGAGTATTATCAGGTCGCAAAGAGGGCACAGTGGATTGTGAGTACTTATTGTTTCTGCACAGATACAACAAACATAAATTATGGAGCGACAGATGACCAACATTTTTACGCCTATATGGCCGACTTCACCATGGGAAAATTTAGAGATGGTCCACACAGGTTGCCTCAATTTATGTGGAAATATTTTGATGCTCTGTTTTCTGGAAACCCTAGGGTAACTCCTTGCTATGAAACTAACAGTTGCGACTTTCTCCAGAACAATGACTATAGTCCTCCTGCTATAGAACCACAAACAGAAACTAATTAAGCTTTTCTTGCGAAATTAAACAGCCGGGGGAAGTTGCTGCTAGAGCCATAAAGGATCTTTCAGCAACTTTTTACCCGGCTAAAAAGGAGGTGAAAAATAACCGAACATTTATACACTACTCTTGCATGTTTTGTCAAGTGCCAAATAAAGTCTCAGTATTCTACACGGCGTTTTGAGGATTAGAAACTGGTTGGGTAGGGGTTTGTTGAGTATTTTTTTGAGGAGCAGTTGAAGCTGGTACTACTTTTGATTTAACAAAGAAAGAGATCGCAAATAAAACAGCGGCTACAACAAATGCAATAGCGTATAATAAAAGCATTCTACCAGCCAAATCAGCTACTAAGGGCTTCAGCAAATTGCTGACCGGATCAGCAAATTGTTTCATACTAGATCCAGATAGTGCGTTCGTTACCATAGAAGTCGTCAATTGTCCTAAACCAATAATTAAAGCGACGCCAATTAATCCACAAATCGTCGGAACGAACAAAGTCATCGAAACCCAACGCAGTTTTGATTTTAACCCCTTCGCTAGTAAAAGTATCAAAAACAACAACGCTAATCCTACAAAGGCTATTGGAACAGGTGCTCTTTGCAGAAACTGAAATGCACTTCTTAGATTAGCTGCTTGCTTTTCCGGAATTGTTTGCGGTTTGGAAAAGAAAGTATCGACCTCTTTTGGCAAGGGCTCGCTGCCAAATATTTGTTGGATTTTGGGCTTCAGGTCTGTAAGTACTATACCAGGGGGCTGGTTACTTTTCTTGTCGAGATAGGCAAATGTTTCGTCAAGAGACGACTCGACTTTATCCTTTACATAAACTGGCGTTATTTGGTTTTTTACAAAATATTTTAATTCTTGTTGGCCTTCTATAGGAGCGCCCGTTTCTTTATCTTTTATTTGGTCTATAGAGGACAGTAGAACATTTGGAATTGCTTGGTAAACCCCACTTTTTGCCAAGGTGGACTTAGTGTAAGAAGGAGTCAGAATGTGATTTAAGGAATAAGAGAAAACAAATAAAGGAAAGACGAAAAAGAAGACAAGAGCGAGCAAGAAGGCAAGGAAAGTTCTCATTAATAGTATTATTTTACAATTATTCCTTTTTTACAATAGGGTTATCTAAAATATAGGTTCTTTGACTTGCGGCTGTTTAATACTAATATCCTCGGCGGCTATTATCGTGGTTTGTTTCTCTTGTTCACTACCTGTCGGCTCGAGTCTTGCTCGCTCACCAGTTGGGATCAGGCGGCCTATTATAACATTTTCTTTCAAACCCCGCAGATAATCTATTTTTCCAGATGTTGCTGCGTCTGTAAGAACTGACGTTGTTTCTTGGAACGATGCTGCCGACAATACCGACTCTGTATACAAAGCTGTTCTTGTAATACCTAGAATCACGATCGAAGCAGTCGCTGGTTCTCCGCCTTCCGCCAAAACCTTTGCGTTTTCCTCGCTGAATCTCATTTTGTCGATCATTTCGCCTGGAAGGAGGCTAGTGTCACCTGATGTTTCAACCCGAACCTTTTCGCTCATTTTACGAACTATTACTTCAAAATGTTTGTCGTTAATTTGTGCTCCTTGAGTCTCGTACACCTTTTGTAATTCTGAAATAATGTATTGTTGTACACTCCTTAACCCTTGGGTTTCCAACAAGGTTTTTAAATCCAAGTGACCACTTGTAAGAGAAGCTCCTGCCTCAACATAATCACCGCTGTCAACCAAAATTTCACTTGTTGCAGGAACAGAGTATTCCTTTTCTGTTGTTGTCTTTTTATCCTTGGCAACAATACGAATTTTCCGCTCTTCGCCTTCTTCAATTATCTCAACTTTCCCAGGGATTTCAGACATTAGGGCTTTTGTCTTGGGAATTCTAGCTTCAAAAATTTCATCTACTCTAGGTAAACCTTGGGTAATATCTAAACCGATAATACCTCCTAAGTGGAACGTACGCATTGTTAACTGCGTGCCAGGCTCACCAATTGACTGGGCGGCTATTACTCCCACGGGCGTACCGATTTTTACTGTTTCTTTAAGTGCTAAATCTCGCCCGTAGCAAGACTGGCAAATACCGTATTTTGTTTCACATGTAAGAGTCGATCTTACAGTTGCTGACTGAATATCTGCTTTTTCTAAAGCTTCTAGATGCTCTTCGCCAATCATTTCATTTCTTTTCACAATTACTTTATTCTTATCTTTTATATCCTCTGCTGACACTCTTCCAAATAATCTTTGGGCCAGACTATTTTCTCCAGTTTTTTCTATTACAACGCCACTTTTAGTACCACAATCTTCCTCTCTAACTATTACATCGTGGGCGACATCGACTAGTCTCCTGGTAAGGTATCCTGCATCTGCTGTTTTTAGGGCTTTATCTACTAAGCCTTTTCTAGCACCTCTAGTTGAAGTGAAATATTCAAAAACCTCAAGGCCTTCCCGGAAATTACTTTTACTTGGTAGTTCAACAATTCGCCCCATTGGATCTGCAACCAAACCCCTCATTCCGGCAAGCTGTTTTATTTGATCTCTACTTCCACGGGCTCCAGAACCTTGAATCATCTTCAGGGAATTTTCTTCTGGCATTGCGTCCCAAGTTAAATTATCAATCTCGGTTGTTAACGTAGCCCAAACTTCCTGAGAAAGCCTAGTTTTCTCGGATTCCGTTATGAGTCCTCTGTTAAAGTTCTTCTCGATTTCTTCTACCTTAGAGTCCGCTTCAGCAATAAGCTTTTTCTTAGTAGGTATAACTTGAGCATCAGAAATTGCTATTGACATACCGGAAGTTGTGGCGAAATGAAATCCTAAATCTTTTAGGGCATCTATTAGATCTACCGTTGCTTGTTTACCAAAACGACCTTGGCACTCTACTAAGAGTTTCTTAACGTCCTGACCTTTGATTACGTCATTTATGAACCTCATCTCTGGCGGCAGGGCTAAGTTGAAGAAGATTCTGCCAACTGAAGTTTCTATAATTTTTCCTTCTCGAACAATTTTAATTTTCTCCCTCAATTCCAAATCTCCTAAATAATAGGCTCTTACGGCTTCATCCTCATCAAAAAAGCGTGTCGCTTCTCCTTCTTTCAATCGGGTAATATAGTAAATTCCCAAAAAGACATCGTGGTTAGGGGTCATGATTGGTTCGCCATCAGCAGGCCGCAATAAATTATTTGTCGACATCATTAGATCAATCGCTTCTTCCTGTGCTGCGCTAGAAAGCGGCACGTGGATTGCCATCTGATCCCCATCGAAGTCAGCTCCATAACCTGCACATACTGAAGGATGGATCCCAATAGCATTCCCTTCAGTTAAAATAGGATAAAACGCTTGTATGCCAAGTCTATGCAGTGTAGGGGCTCGATTCAGCAACACCGGGTGCTGACGGGTTATAGATTCTAATATATCCCAAACTTCCGGTCCCCTTTTTTCAAAAACGTGCTTTGCACTTTTGACGTTTGGCGCGTAACCCTGGAAAATTATCTCGCGCAACACATAGGGTTTGAACAATTCCAACGCCATTTCTTTTGGCACTCTACATTCATTTAATTTAATGTCAGGAGCTACAACAATTACACTTCTTCCAGAATAATCAACTCTTTTACCGAGCAGATTTTGCCTAAATCTTCCCTGCTTTCCTTTCAGCATATCTGATAATGATCGAAGTATCTTAACACCGGCTCTTGTAGGTGTGGTTCGCTGTGTCGAGTCGATTAATGAATCTACAGCTTCCTGGAGCATTCTTTTTTCATTCCTTAAGATAATCTCCGGCGCGCCAAGATCCGTTAATCTCTTTAGACGATTATTACGATTCAGTACTCTCCTGTACAAATCATTTAGATCACTAGTTGCAAATCGGCCACCTGAAAGCTGAACCATCGGACGAAGATCCGGAGGAATAACTGGCAAAACCGACGTGATCATAAAATCTGGTTTTATTCCAGCATGACGGAAACCTTCAACCACGCGAAGTCTCTTGGTTGCTTTCAACAATTTTTGTCCAGATGAATTTTTAACTTCCTCTCGAAGGGTATTGGAAAGCTTATCCAAATCTAACGACTTTAAGAGTTCTAAAATTGCTTCCGCTCCCATACCCACCTTCATAAAATCTTCCGCGCCGTAATTTTTTAGCCTGTGGTATTCTTCTTCAGAAATTACTGAAAGTTTTTTAATAAACTTAACCTTTTCACTCGTTGATATTCGTAATTCCTCATTTTTAGCAAGTTCTGTTGTTTCTTCCTCATGAATGGCGTTGCGTTTTGCTTTTGCTTTTAACTCCAATTCTTCCGCAATTATCTCCTTTTGTTCTTTGTTTTTTACATTTAATTTCTTTAGCTCCTCTTTTAATTCCTTATCGATTTGCTTTGCTTTATCACTAAAATCATTCTGGATATTTTCTGCTTGATCTTTAAAGAATTTTCCGATAGACTCTAAGACCTGTTTTCTCTTTTCTTCATCAGTTTCAATTACCAAGTAATTCGCAAAATAAACTACCGCTTCTAAATAACGAGGGGTGATATCCAAAAGTTGCGAAAGTTTTGAAGGAACCCCCTTAAAAAACCACACATGGGCAACTGGAGCCGCCAGTTTAATATGCCCCATTCTCTCGCGCCTTACTTTTGACTGAGTTACCTCAACACCACATTTGTCGCAAATAACACCCCGATATCTTATTCTTTTGTATTTCCCACAATAACACTCCCAATCTTTTGTTGGGCCAAAAATTTTCTCGTCAAATAACCCATCCTTTTCTGGCTTAAACGTTCGATAGTTTATTGTTTCTGGTTTTGTAACTTCGCCGTGAGACCACGAAAGAATATCCTCGGAAGAGGCAAGAATTATTCTTAACGCCTCAAAATCTCGAATTTCGTTCATCTATTCTGTTTCCTCCTTTTCACCCACATTTTCCGTCTCAGAAACTTTTTCAAGTGACATATTCTCTTCAACCTCGGTTTCTTTTACCACTTCTTTCTCACCAGAAACCTCTGCCAATTCTTTTGCTTCTTCTTCGATTTTTTCCTCGACTTCCGCTTCTGCCTCAGTAGTCTTTTTTTCTTCTTCAACCTTGGCCCACAAAAGTTCAATCTTTAACCCAAGACCGTTAAGCTCTTTCACGAGAACTTTAAATGACTCAGGGACAGTCGCCTCTGGAATATCTGTCCCTTTAACTATCGCTTCAAATGCCTTTGCTCTTCCCACTACGTCGTCACTTTTAATTGTTAGCATTTCCTGAAGACTATGGGCAGCGCCGTAAGCTTCAAGAGCCCAGACTTCCATCTCGCCCAGACGTTGGCCTCCCATTTGTGCTTTACCACCCAGTGGCTGCTGAGTAACAAGCGAATAAGGTCCGGTACTTCTCGCATGAACTTTCTCATCTACCATATGCACCAATTTCATAATATAAGCCACCCCAACTGTTATCGGGTTTTCAAATGCCTGACCAGTTTTCCCATCGTAAAGAGTTGTTTTCCCACTAGCTGGGAGATTAGCTTTTTTTAATTCTTCTTCTAATTTATCTTCGGTGAAACCCCCAAATGGCGGGATGGCAGTTTTATATCCAAGTTTAGACGCTGCCCATCCCAAGTGGGTTTCCAAAAGTTGTCCCAAGTTCATTCTAGAAATAACAGATAGAGGGGAGATGATAATATCAATTGGGGTACCATCTTCCAAGTAAGGCATATCTTCCACTGGTACTACACGGGAAATTACTCCCTTATTTCCGTGCCGACCTGCTAATTTGTCGCCTACAGTAATTTTTCTTGTTTGAGCTACTTTTACTTTAATCAGGCGGATTACGCCTGGTTCCAATTCGTCCCCTGCGTCTTTTGAAAGAATTTGAACACCCACTACTGTTCCCCGCTCGCCGTTTGGCATACGCAAAGAAGTATCGCGAACCTCTCTAGCTTTTTCACCAAAGATTGCGCGAAGTAATCTTTCTTCTGCAGTTAGCTCAGTTTCACCTTTCGGGGTTATCTTACCAACCAAGATATCGTTTGGCCCAACTTCAGCTCCAACATAAACGATGCCCTGCTCATCTAGATTTGCCAGCGCTTCCTCCCCAACATTAGGAATATCTCTGGTAGTTTCCTCTGGGCCCAGTTTGGTTTCGTTTACTGAACTTTCATACTCCTCAATGTGGATTGATGTCAAACTATCATCTCTAACTAATCTTTCTGAAATAATAATTGCATCTTCATAACCATATCCTTCCCAGCTCATATAGGCGATCAGCAAGTTTTGGCCGAGAGATAGTTCCCCTTGATCCGTCACCGGCCCGTCAACCAAAAGATCACCGACTTTGACTTTCTGTCCTGTTGAAACAAGTGGTCGTTGAGAATAACAAGTATTTTGATTTGATTTTTCAAACTTAATTAAAGGAAACTTATGTTCTTTTTTATCCTTGCCTTTGATAGTAACCTCATTAGCATCCGCATAAGTCACTACACCATCGACTGGGCTCCTAATAATTCTCCCAATATTTTCCGCAACCAAGCCTTCCATGCCAGTACCGACAACAGGCGACTGAGGTTTAACCAAAGGCACTGCCTGATTCTGCATGTTTGCTCCCATTAAAGCTCTATTGGCGTCATCATGAGCAAGGAAAGGAATTACAGAGGAACTTGCTCCCAACATCTGCCAGGGAGTTGTACAAACGTAGTCGATTTGAGAAGTTGGGCCGCTGGTAAAACCGCCTTTGTGGCGGAAAGGAACCCTTTTGTCCAAGATAAAGCCGGCCTTATCGACCTCTAAATTGGTGTGGGTGATGTAAAATTCCTCTTCGTCATCCGCCATTAGCCAATCTATTTCATCGGTTAATCTAACCTTCCCATTTTCTTTTTTAACCTTCCTGTATGGAGTTTCTAAGAAGCCGAATTCATTAATCCTCGTCATTAAAGCGAGATGGGTAATCAAACCAATACTCGGTCCTTCTGGAGATTTAATTGGATCAACCCTGCCAAACTGGGAATTGTTAATATCGTGGACTGAGAAGCTTGCACGTTCCCTTGTCAAACCACCCGGACCCAAAACTGACAAACGTCGCAGATGCTCCAGTTCGGAAAGAGAATTTATCTGATCCATAAATTGCGACAGCTGGCTGCCGGCAAAAAACTCGTTCAAGCGAGCTACAACAGGTCTAGCGTTTATTAGAGTAGTTGGGGTAACCGCGGTCAGATCTGCCGACAAACTCATCCGCTCTTTAACGACTCGTTCCATCTGAAGCAAACCTATCCTTAAAGTGTTTTGTATTAGCTCGCCAACAGCCCTAACCCTTCTATTTCCAAGATGATCGATATCATCCGCCTCCCCCTCACCATTGTCTAGTTTAATAAGTAATTTTATTGCCCCAACTATATCTTCGGGGGAAAGTATCCAGTGCTCTGAATCATTCGGAACAGAAAGGTTCAAGCGTTTATTCAATTTATAACGTCCTACTTTACTTAATGAGTAGCGTTGGCGATTAAAGAAAAGATTTTCTAAAAAGGCTTTTGCATTTTCTAGGATAGGCGGATCACCCGGTCTCATTCTACGGTAGATCTCTAAAAACGCTTCTTCCGCACTCTCGGTTGGATCTTTACTAAGAGTAATCTCCATATAATTGTGGTCTGGGTTTGTGTCTACGTCTGAAAAGGTTTCCTTTATTTTTTCTGTTGAACCATAGCCAATTGTCCTCAAAAAAGTGGTCGCAGGAATCCTTCTTTTTCGATCGATACGCACGGAAATAAGATCGTTTTTGGCTGTTTCAAACTCCAACCAACTACCTCTCATCGCCCGAAGTTCTCCTCGGAACAAATTCCGACCAGAAGCTAGATCAATCTCAGAAGTATAAAAAATCCCGGGACTCCGGGTTAGTTGGTTTACTATTACTCGTTCGACTCCGTTAATAATAAAAGTGCCGGAGTCGGTCATTAATGGTATGTCCCCCAAGAAAACTTCTTGTTCCAAGCTTTCTCCGGTTTGTTTATTTAATAGTCTGCTCTTGACTTTAAGAGGGGCAGCATACGTAACCCCTTTTTCCAAAGCTAACTTTGGAGAATACTTTGACTCTCCAAGTGAGTAGTCTAAAAAGTAGAGAGCAAAATTTTTTCCGGTGAAATCTTCGATTGGAGAAATCTCTTCTAGTAACTGCTTTATCCCTTCGCTTACGAGCCACTGGTAGGAATCCTTTTGTGGCTCAATTAGATTTATTAAGGGGAATCCTTTTCCAATTGTCCCGAAAACTTTTCGATTGGTCATTTGAATAATTTAGAAATAAATCCCTGATTACACAACAAAAAAACGTACGTACATTGTACGTTTCCGTAATTCTTATTCAATTACTGGCTAAACATAACTGTTTTTGTTTCTTTTGTCAATAGGTAACCGTTTTCAAGATATTAAAGATATTGTTTAATATTTTGCAAATGTTCGTCGTAAGTTTTCGCGTAATGAATTTTGCCGTTCTTGTCAAGCAGGAAAAAGTAGTATGGACTCTCGACCGAATTTATAACAGCATTGATCGCGGAGAGACCTGGGCTGCAAATTGGGCCTGGTGGCAGACCTAGGTTTTTTCTTGTGTTATACGGACTCGAAAAATCTAGGTCTTCAGCACTTAAATTTTCCCGCCACCATCTCTTTTCGTCATTACTATAACCCAACGCGTATTGTATAGTTACATCCGAGCCCAGAGGAAGACCCTCTCGCCACCTCTTGATAAAAATACCGGCAACTATTGGCCGGTCTCCATTGTCTCTGGTCTCTCTTTCGACAATCGACGCTAAGATTATCAATTGCTCTTTATCTAACCCTTTCTTTTCTGCCACAATTAACAATTCTGATGTAACTTTCTTGTTAAAATTTGTTGCAAAGATTGAAAGAATTTTTTCTTCATCCGTTTTAAGTGGAATTAAATATGTATCTGGGAACAGATAGCCTTCAGGAGAATCAGTTATAAATTTTTCTTTGTTGATGTTAAAATCAGCTGACAAAATTTCTGCCACTTGCTCTTTTCTCAAGCCCTCAACAAAAGTCACCCATTTATCCAAGCGCCCTTCGGTTAATGTTTTTGATAATTCCCTAGCCGTCAAATTCTCTGCTAATGAGAAGCTACCTGCTTGAATTTTTCGATCCAGATTATTTAATTTCAGGTCTAGATGGAACATAATAGCATTTCTTATTAATTTCTCTTCCTCCAGTCGTTTTGAAAAAGATGAAACGGATTCGCCATTTTGTATCACGAAGGTTTTTTTATCACTATTTTTGCTGGGCGCAGCAAGAGACCAATTAACCCAAATAGTTAAGCTGCCTATGAAAACTACAGCGATTAAAAACAGGCTGATCAAAAACTTAAAGACCGGGCCAAATTGTGATTTTTCCGTCCAGGTTGACTGCATTTTAAGTTCCTTTGGTTATTTCAATTTTAATTTTATTCTTCGACAGGGGCAATATACCAAAGAAACGAAAGGCTGAAGGGGAAATCTTTATATCAAATCCTGAAACACTATCCAAGGAACGCAGGTAACTGTCTACACTGGCAAAGCTTTTTCCCGAAATTCTATTTTTTATCTCATTTTGATCCAGGGAAGGTATAAGGCTAGCTTTAATTTTAGCTGATATTTTAAGATCATCGCCATTCTTCTCCAAAATCTCACTTGTTACTGTTGAATCTTTTTTATTGATTTCATAGCCATTTGGAATGCTTGAGATCATTGAACTAGTTAATACCGTTTTTAAGTCACCTTCGGAAAAAGCACTAGCCGTAAAATTAACTTTTAAACTTAGCTGGAAGTTTTGGGCTTCTTCTCCAACAGCTTTGCTGTAAGTTTCATTGATGATTGTTGATGTTAAACCACCACCAGGAATGATAATACCTTGATTTTTATTTTGTAAATCACTTGTCGCTTTTTTCTCCAAATTTTTTAAAAGGGTATCTTTCACTTTACTCTGATCATCACTAGAAACAACTGTAATTTTTTTACTACTACCGCCAGAGAAATTGGTGTCGTTCTTTGCAAATACATCTTGTATAGACGCGCCTCCTACATTGAAAACTGTGCCTGCTGCCAAATTACCTGCTTCTCCAATAGCACTTGCTGTAACATCAACTCCTGTAGAAGGGCAATCTGCCTCACAACCTGCGGTAGCTTTCGGTACAGTAACGTCGTCATCCAAAGTAAATGTTAAAGCGGCGTTGTCGTGGGTTGTTATTGTAGTACCAGCAAAAAACGATTTATCATTATCTATGTCATGATTTACAATTTTTACTCTACCCTTAGCAGGTGTCCCAGTTGTTTTTGTTCCGGTTGAATCGGCAGTGAGATTATCTTCTTCACTGATGTTTAATATTTTTAGGGGAATCACTCCATTCGATGTATCAACTTTCGTTGCTGATTTTGAAGCAGTTAGGGTCTGCTCATTTTCTTTATAGTTGGACTCAGTAGTCAAGACCACATCCGCACTAGGCAGGAAATAAATCAATAGGCCACCGACTAAAAAGGCTGCTAAGAAGGCTCCTATTGCTATGTAAAGCCATTTGCCTTTCGGAAATTTAAATGGAGGCAGCTTAAAACCCTTCTTTGGCTCGGCTGTAATAGGCGTCTGCGGAGGAACAGGTGGTCCTTTGGCTTGCTCGGCTA
>Ga0209777_10000431_pt1 | contig 70203 bp, 34 predicted proteins | sample FrelakmetHBP12HB_FD_187147 | JGI IMG/M metagenome (GOLD analysis project Ga0209777, IMG submission 187147) | Freshwater lake sediment microbial communities from the University of Notre Dame, USA, for methane emissions studies -HBP12 HB (SPAdes)... | ecosystem: Environmental > Aquatic >...
TTGCTAATGGCCCCCTTGTAGAAGCATTATTAAGAGTATCATTAGCAATAAACAACACAGTGAAATTACCATTAAGCCCATCGGTACTTAGCAATAATGAATTAGACCCATTAACAGCACTCGTATCATTCCATATAGATGAATTCCTCTCCACGACAAATCTATTTAATGGCAATGCCCCCTCTGTTATATTTGCGTCGGCAAGAATATTACTCCCAGACACCACCCTTGTAGCATTCAATCTAGTATCAGTTATATTAGGCCCACCCATAGCAGGATCAAGATATACATTAACTCCCCCACAATAAGCCCTCGTACACGTCACATTGACAACCACATCAAATGTCTTATTCTGTCTCGTATAAACATTATTGTATGGCAAATTGACTATTTTGACCCTCATGAATGAATTGTCAGACGAAGAAACGTTAGTGATTGTTATATCAAACCCAGGAGACCACGCGGCATAACCAGATATTGTAGCATTTGGCCTCAATATAAATGTCGTATTCATGACCCCCGTCACATTCACCCTAAACGAGGCATTGCAATCCTTGCCAAAACCTATACTACCGCATAGATAAGGATTCGCCCCCAAATATGTAAGCCCCGTAGAGTTCATATACATAAGAACGTTAGAACAGCCTCCTTGCACATTACATCTCACATTAGAAACGAAGGATACCACTGAACTATCTCCGGTACGAACATGCGAGCCATCTATTGGCACCAACATACTAGTGACCATTGGTAATGTTGTAGTTGTAGTTGTCGTTGTAGTCGTTGTAGTGGTGGTTGTCGTAGAAGATGTTGAAGATGTGGAACTCGTAGTAGTTGTAGTCGTAGTTGTCGTAGTAGTCGGAACTATCATAGTAACAGATGAATTCACCCAATATCCAACCCCACCCCTAACAAATGCAGATGCACCAAACAACCAGCTTTCGTTAATATGCAGATAAGACTTCGGTATGATATTGATTTGCATCACATTTGCCAAATGTGTAGAGAATATAGAAGTCGAGTTTATCAGATATGGCACCGGCTGACTTGTCACTCCCCCATATCCTAACTGCCCATAAGTTCCTAACCACCAGCAATAGACTCTGCCCGTATCAGCCCTTATACCGCACTTATGATCCTGATTTACGCTAAGCGAATAGAACGGAAGATTGCTGCTTATTCTAGTGGGATTCAGAATATGCCCGCCCCAACATACAACTCTGCTGTCATTTGCCCTTATAGCACAACTTATGCTATCCGCCGAATACACAGACGAATAAACATTTGAATCATTGATATAAACAGGAGAGAATTGATTGCTCGTGAAACCAGTTCCCAATTGACCCTCACTATTGTTGCCCCAACATACTACACGACCACTTAATGATGTTATAGCACATGTATGAGCCAAACCAGCAGCTATCATCTTGAATTTAAGCGTTGTATTAACCTGAACGGGTATATTTGAAGTTACAATTCTTCCGTTGCCAAGCTGCCCAGAACCGTCTGCCCCCCAACACATTGCCTTAGAATCATTGAACCTAAGAGCGCATGTATGATAATAACCTACACTAAATGAAGAAAATGTGTAATTGCCGGCCACCATTAACGGCATGTATGCATTTCCGCCTGTCGTACCGTTGCCTGCCTGCCCATTATCATTACGTCCCCAACATAATATCTTGTTGTCGTTCCTTAGTCCACACGAATGATATTGCCCGGCATCGACTGCTATAAATCTATCAGAACTGTTTATCGGCATCGGAATCAAACTCATCGTCGTATTGATAGCCCTTCCTAATTGACCCAAATCTCCGCGTCCCCAGCACAATACCGCATTGTCTATCGATCTGATAGCACAAGCGTAATCTTTTCCTGCAGATATATCCATATATCTGAAATTTCCTAATACAACCAACGGATTTAGACTGTTTTTTGTATTATTTATACCTAACTGTCCATAAGCATTTTGCCCCCAACACAAAGCATTTCCACTGCTATTGACAGCACAACTGAAATGCTCTCCAACTGTGACGGCTCCGCCGCTATAAACAGTACCGTTCGAAAACTGTGTGTTATTGACATACCATTTATATCTGAGCGCAGTCACAGTATAACCAGTTAAATTAACATTACCATAAAGATCTTGTTCTACAGTTGCGTTTGGAGCTGGCACGATATACGGAACTATCGGCACAGATCCAAGCGTCGTAGTTGTAGTCGAGGTGGATGTAGTCGATGTAGTAGTCGAAGTCGTCGTTGTTGTAGTCGTCGTGGCGTGGCAGCAACAGGATGGATTGCTCGGATCAGTACAGCTTGCGCCGCCTATATAAACCCCACCACCGGAAGCACACGAACTGTTTGTCGAACACACCCCGCTATCATATCCAGAATTCCTGCAATGATAATCGCATATCGGAAGCGTTGTAGTCGGTGAGAAACATCCAATCCTTGTGATCTTGAAACCAGTCAATGAAGCATTTGGATGAGTGAAATTGCCCCCACAGTAGGATCCGCTGGCATTGGATGTGAAATTCATAGTCACGAAATTGTTGGTCTGCACAGATATATTAAATACATTAGGCCCACCTGTATACAAACGCTTTAGCCTATTGGTACTATCATACACCCAGAATACATCACCTCTATCCTCCAATGAATAACTTCCATAAAGCGATATATTAGTAGTTCCGTTTGGACACATACAAGCAGCAATACAATTCATATTATTATCGTATGTCTTTGTAATACCCACACTAACAACATTATTGCCGAACGTCAGATTGGAATTGCTGCAATTGAATGAACCACAGCTACCGCATGGCAACGTTGTAGTAGTCGGGAAAGGATGATTATAGCATGAGACCATCGTAATATTCACGCCACTGTTGATCGGCCTTCTGCCATCACATCTTGAAGTATTGGTGCTTGTGACAAAATCAACTTCCATTGGAGCACTTGTATTATATTTCAGATGTATATTACCAGTGCCATTTAAAGTAGAAGTCGTATTGACATCTCCGGTGAAGATTGCCATATCCGTATTGTTCTCTAGACCAGTATAATACCCCCATAGTTCGGTCCAATTGTAATTGGTTGGACAAGCAAGCAATGCGGAACAATCCATATCATTCCCGTATTCACGCATCACATTAATATTTACCGTGTTATTCCCCCCATGCAGATGATAAGCATTCTTTACATCAGAATAATTACTCATGTATGTGCATAATCCACATGCCTTTGGATCCTGTTTTATGCTGAATCTGAAATTGCCCAAAGCAGCAGTCGTATTGACATTATTCAACGAATCATTCGCATAACCTATTAGTGTGAAATTCCCCCAATTAGTGAAATTCCTCAAATCCCAAGTGAATGTATTGTAACCAACTAAAGCATTAGATATATTAGCAACACCAGATGTGCTACCGTTATACCCAACCCACCACATACTGTTGTTGAAAGTGCCGTTTGAAATATTGGAATTTAACGTCAGTATATTCTCCCCAATCATACCAGTGTTGCTTATATTATGTCTATCAATACCAAATGATAAGAACTCTGGCCATCTAGGACCAGATGAAGCCCCCAATATATACGTTGATCCGCTCATAACTGAAGTCAGATTACCCCCATCAGCAGCACCTAGAAGACCCAACGTCAAAGGTATTCTTCTGATTATCCCCCCATTAGTCATATTCAGATAATTTATAGAATGCCCACCCGGCGTGGCACAAAGCAGATAATTACCACCGATGATAATCTTATAGCACGGCAGATCAGCTGACCATAACGTTCTGCCGCTCATATTAAATGCATATAGCATATTGTTGGTGGTATTTATAGTGTATAAAACCGTGCCATTAGATGCAAGAGGCACGTTGTCATCGGAAGTGAATCCGCCCAAAGAAGCCTTCTGTATACCAGCGAATGTAGCTATATTCAAACCAGTTGTATAAGTATATATAACATATTTTCCTGCAATCAAACCCTTACTGACATCAATATCAGCCCCACTCCAATATACACCCTGAATCTTGTTCTCCGAAATCAAATTACCATTCGTCGTATTCAAAATACTACCCCAATGCCATCCATAATTGGTTGAAGACCCAAACACAGCCATATATCTTCCGTCGGCAGAAACCCCCGGATTGTAACTGCCACCAATCGCAGGATACGGACTGTATGATGATTGCCACACAGTAGTACCATCAGTCTTGCTTATCCTATAGAAATGGTTGTTTGAAGAACTACAGTACACATCATTAACCCCAACCGTACATTTTGTAATATCCGTCGGAACGGCCTGCCATAACCGCACTCCCGTATACTTACTGATCTTAAACAAACCATAAGCAGAATATAAATTGTAATATAATGCCTTTCCTTCTACGGCTAAAATCCTTGGATAAGTACCCGCACCAGTACTCACAATCCATATCTGTGCCCCCGTAGTAGTATTATATGCAGCTACATGACTAGAATCAGATATATAAATAGCTGTACCCATGATCTTTGCTTCCATCTCGCCATTGGAATTATCCCCAAATGATATAGTTGATTTAATCCCCATATACGACGGGAATGTGACATTGATCTTATTATCAAATGACGGATCACCATTGCTATGATAACCAGCTGGTCTGCGAGGCTGTGTTGTAGATGTGGTAGAACTTGAAGTGGTCGCTGTTGTAGTTGTAGAAGTGGTTGTAGTCGTCGTAGTAGTCGTAGTAGTTGTTGTAGAAGATGTCGTTGAAACAACAATGTCAGTCGTATTATACCAGGATGTATTGACTGCCCCCGTAGAAGCTTTAACGCTAAATGTCCATACGTCATTTAGCTTCTTCACTGAACCGGATATGACATCCAACAATCCTTCGTTGTTGCTTGCAATCCCTGGATAATAATTGGTATTTCTCGCAATCGCCCTCGGAGTGGTTCTTTGAGTCGTAGTATTGTCTCCCAACTGACCATTAGAATTGTATCCCCAGCAATAGATGCCCTTATCAGCGGATCTAATACCGCACGTAGAAGATTGCTGCGCCGTTATAGCTAGATATGTCCTTGAATCAGCTATATATACAGGAGCGTGCCTTTCTGTGGTTGAATTATCTCCCAATTGACCATTTGAATTGTATCCCCAACATCTTACAAGCCCCGTACTTAGCAGCCCGCACATATAATAAGACCCCCCAGCAAGTGAGACATATTTGTTTTTATCGGCTGTTCTTGTAGGCACCAATCTTTGTGTAGTGGTATTATCCCCAACATTCCCGTATCCATTGTAACCCCAGCATAAGACTCTCGAATCGTTGGCACGAATACCACATGAGCCATAATAATCCACCGCAACATATTTGTATGCAGCAGTATCTGTCGTCAAGACTGGCCAATTCTTATCAGCAGTAAGATTGTTCCCAAGCTCTCCATATGCATCCTTACCCCAACACATCACTCTTCCATCGCCATAACGTATCGCACAGACGTGATAATCCCCCACAGCCATCATAGCAAACTTATTGTTGCCAAATACATATTCCGGCCTATAATATGGCCCCGACGTGTTAACTCCAGTTCTGCCGTTCTGATTCTGCCCCCAACACAGCGCCCTGCTATCATTCAATCTAAGACCACACGTATAGAAACTTCCCGCGCCAATATATTTGAATTTAGCAGATGTCTCAACCGGCGCTGGACTTGAATAATTGAGTGTATCCCCTGTACCCAGTGGTCCCTGAGCATTATAAGCTCCCCAACAATAAGCTTTTCCTGACGTATCTATACCACATGCATGAGTGTAACCGCTAGATACTTTCGCAAAATTGATATTAGAACTCACCCTAGTAGAAACGTTGACCTTCGTATATCTGCCCCCCGTACCCAAAGTCCAGTATGTATTGTCTCCCCAACACAATAAACGAGAATCGTTATTTCTTATGGCACACATGAAATCATAACCCATACTAAAAGCCTTATAATTATATCCAACCCCAGTATTGTTTATAGTGTCGTTTCTATACCATCTATAATAATACCCCAACGATCTATCATCAGTAGAATTAGCATATCCGAATATACTATCCGAACTATTCACTGGATTTGGAAACTCGCGCGGCGTGACAGACAATGTAGTTGATGTAGTAGTGGTCGTAGTAGTCGTAGTAGTTGTTGTAGCCCTTATAGTCACGCTATTGGAAACCACCCAAGCAGATGAATTTTGATAATTGATATCCCTGCAAGTCATATTCCATACATCACCCACAGTAGTTGTGTATTTATTTATGGCAGAAACGGCTATAGACGTATTTACATTAAATCCGGCATTATATTTTGAAGACCTACCGGCCACCATCGTCGGTAAAGTCAAATCACCTGTGCTATTTACACCCAATCTGCCGTTTCCACCAGTACCCCAACATGTTAGTTTGGAGTCATTCTGCCTTATCGCACATGTATGCGAATCACCGGAAAATATCCATTCATATGCATTATTTTCTCCAATCCTCACAGGACTGTTTCCAAAACCGGATCCGCAGCAGAAAACCCTAGAGTCGTTTGCCCTTATAGAGCATGTAGCCCCAGTCTTTCCGCTTGCAACGGCTGTTATTTTCCAGCTCTGGATAAACCTGAAGGGCTTAGTAGAATACAAAGAAGACCCTCCGTTGCTGCCGTTACATAGTTGACCGTTTTGATTGTTACCCCATCCCATGCCTATAGAATCATTGGCGCGTATCGCAAGCACACTCGTAGGCATGGCATAGACATATTTGAACTTATGATTGTCGGCAACTGGATATGGTCTGCCCCTAGAACTAGTAGTTCTTTCCCCCAACTGACCATTAGAATTGTAACCCCAACACCAAGCCGTGCTATCATTCGTATGTAATCCACAGAAATAGCCGGATGTTCCAGAACCCGAACCAGTTATCATAGAATACTTCTGCCTGTCGGCTGACAACACCGGAGTCCATCTATCAACATAGAATCCATCCCCAACACTCCCCCACATGCTGTATCCCCAACACATCAGCTTGCTGTCATTTGCACGCAAACCACAAGTATTATAACCCCCACACGCAAGATCGGACCACTTAAAGTTACCAACGATCTGCTTTGGCAAATTAGATTGCGACGTAGAATTTATGCCAAGCTCACCATAGTTATTGGACCCCCAACACATCATACGACTGTCGTTTGCCCTTATACCACATGTGTGATATTCGCCCGCACATAGAGCCTTGAAAGCATAATTAGCCAAAATCCTCGTTGGAGCATTTTGTTGCGCAGTTGAATTTATTCCTAATTCTCCATTTCCGTTATCTCCCCAACAAAGCACACGACTGTCATTATCGCGTATCGCACACGTATAATCATTGCCCCCAACCACAGATTTGGCATTATATAAGAAACCGGTCGCATTTGCCACACCATTCTTAAACCATGCAAAAGACATTCCAACACCAGTCTTATTCGTTGCACATGCCCCCACCAACGTATCATTATCTAGCGCATCCGGAGTTGGAGTGATAGTAACTTTGTATGGAGGCATCAACGTAGTAGTTGTCACCGCATTACATCTTATCCTTGTTATATAAGCCCCCGTATAGTTGAATCCATCGCATCTCGAATTAACCTGATCAGAAGTGAATTTAGCAGCTATCTGAGCACCAGGAACAGTAACGTTGAACCATCCTATTCCCGTGTATGTCTTATACACGGAACTGCCATTGTATATATTGACCCAATCATACCCATCTTCTATGTTTCTATAACCGTATATAGTGACATTGCTCGTCGGTGAAGGACATATGAAAGAAGCATTACAAAGCATATTATTGCCATACTCTGATATTATACTCATATTAACAGTATTGTTTAGCAACTTCACCCCCTTATATAGATTCCACTCATCGCAGCTTCCGCACGTCGGTGTAAGCCCTCTCACATAGACATAAATAGGATCAGATGAAGCCCAATTAGCGCTATCATTCACATAAGTACGCAGCACATAACGCCCGTGCCTCCCGGCTGTATTCCACACCAGACTATTATTTCCGGAGACAGCAGAAGTAATCCCTACTGTAGAACTGTTGGAAGTGAGCCAGAAATCATTCAAAACACCCGAACCGCTTACAACATTGGAATCTACCCTAAAATCCCCCCCAACATATGTGGAAGATCCATTGGATTTTATAGAAGTGATCGACGGCGGCAGAGTCGTAGTCGTCGTAGTCGGCCCCTCAGTGGAACAAACTATCCTGTCTATCTTGACATTGAATCCATCATCTGGACAAACCGGACCGCCCACATACGGCCAAGTATAAAGATCGAAATAAGCATCGCTGCCATATACTGTAGCATTGAATGTCTCATTATAACGCCCATAGTTATAATATCCTGGACCATAATAATAATTGACCTGACTCCACCCAGAATCATGAACATATAACTCATCATTGCCTGCATCGCCCAACCACATATCGTGCTCACCTGAAATGACAACGCTATTGGTCCCCCCAGGACATGAACATGAAGCAAGACACGCCATATTTGAATCATATTGAGTCTGATCTACATGTATATCCACATAATTCGTCCCCATAGACAAAGATGGACATACGAAATTAGAGCAATCACCGCATGTAGCAGAAACACCCCCAGCTATCAGAGCCGCAAACAAAACCAACCCCAACAATATCTTTGCTATTTTCATAATTTAGAGATGAAGATATTTATGACGCTTGGTGGCCTATCGCCAGCCCAAGTGCCATTTATATGACCGACCTTTTTTGCGCTATCCAGCACGAACACAGAATAATTCTGCGTCTGATTACCGAATCCCCCAATATCAAAATCGCAATACTGAGGATTATCTGTCGTGAAAAACCTGCTATAATTGCACAACATCGTATGCCCCCCACAAGTGAAATTATATCTCATGATATCGCTCAACACCATATCAAACGTGTAATTACTACTCGAACCATTGCAAACATACACCGTATGCCAATCATTGAGATCGGCATCTGCGTATGTAACGTTAAATCTCACAAAAGTGTTATTAAACGTTGGACGTACCTGCGTTGAATTATATGAAAGATTATTTCCAGATGTGGCCCTATATGCTATGATCGTGGCATTGTGCCCACCCGACGGACTGAACCAAGAGACTATCGATTGTAAAGTTTGACTATTCAATCCCGCCGAGGCAAGACCGACAATGCATAATATTATCACCGCCTTATAAATATTGCTCTCAAGTTTTCTTCTGCGCTCTTCAACAGAATCCTCATCATTAACGAGCTTGTTAAAATCGGGCACAGACCCAGCAGAAGAATCAGACATATTTACCAACCACGACGAGATTATTTATAGAAGAAAGCAGAGAAGCAGCTAAACCAAAAGATAGAGCAATGCCCACTGGTGAAGCACTTACCCAAGCTCCCGACAAACCATATCGTCCGCCCACTATCTTCAACGGATTAAAATAATTATATACCACCTTCACTGCATTCCCCACATCAATATAAAAATAAGGCACGCAAATCAAAAGAAAACAAAAAGCATCCCCTACCGAACTCAATACATAAAATGCCGGAATGACTGCAATCAGAAATACCGCTAGTACAGTCAATAATACCCTAGATCTAGATATGACCATTCCTTTACCCTATATAAATATACGTATTCTAAGCTTAAAAACCGGATTTCATCAATCGCTCAATTAATGAAATCTAGTCACGTTTATGCTTACATTCCTGGTTGAAAGCGTTCCCCCCGGAACACCGACAAAGTCGGAATACAACCACGCTTGAACATGAGATCCTGGGGTCACATTGACGGCAAGAACATGGATACTTGTGTCAACTATGTACATGCAGCCAACAGATGGTGTGTAGGTCTGCGAGCATACATGTTCTATGCCGCCAGATCTCGTTGTAGAGACCTTAAATTTGACCCCAGGATAAGAAGTTTGGTTCAACTGCAGAGTGACGTTTATAGTCACCGTACCGTTGTTTGTGATATTCCAGAATGGCATCGTCATATTCTCCCCCCTCGGAGTGACGTTATATTGCTGGAACTTAGAAGTATTGAAAGCAGGATATGTGCATATCTCGCACCCAGGAGACCTACATCCATTATTCATGCTGCATCCTACTTTTGGCATTGTGTAATTCAGACTCATCCTCTCGACAACGCCCGTATTTATGTATATCGCATGAGTTCCCGTATACGCGATATTTCCGGCAGTGTCATTCGCAGATGCATTCACATAATACCAACCATTGTTAAGTCCCGTGAAATTATGGAAGAACACAGAAGCACCGCTCGAACTATTGACTATATGCGACAATCCATATTGAGTGTATAACTTGACCACTATCTTATTCCTGTTTAAATCCCCGCTAGTTATATTCGCAAATACATTTGAAACATTCCTATTTGTATCATTGTTGGTAGATGGATACACAAACTGCACAATAGGTACAACATTATCAAGTATTATCTGCCTTGTTGACAGATACCCCTTGTTGTTATATGAATCCCACGCACTTGCATTTATCCAATAAACTCCGTCAGCAAGACCGCTGAAATTAATGAAATCCACCGCAGTATCAGTATCATACCTTATCATCATTCCAGACGAGTTGAACAAGAATACAGACACATTCTTCAAATGCCCATCAAAGGCTGTCACATTTACCAATATAGAAGTCCTTCTGAATGATTTCACCGCATATGTTGGATACACATAAGTCAGAACCGGCGGAATATTATCGAATATATTGTACCATCTTATTCCGGTGTTGTTGACATTGCCAACCTCATCTACATCGTACATCGAATATGTGTAGTTCGCAGGCGTCAGATCGGTTTGTGCCCTCGTTATAGTCCAAGTAGTCCTATCGTTCCACTTGACACCATCATGCCCACCATACACCAAATTGGTTCTATACAACTGAGCCACATCACTTGGAGACAATGATCTGTTCCAGACTCTCCATTCATCCATAGCTCCACCCATAGCAGACTCCCAATAATTGACTCCGCCCGAGAACTGACAGTTTTGTCCCCACACCATCGGATAATTCGGATCCCACGCAGCAGTGTAACCAGTGAGATTGCCATTTATGAACACCTTGGTCTCGTTGTTGTCTTTGTTGAACGTTATAGCCACATAATACCAGTTACCGGCAGAAGGAGTCTCGACAGTCATACCGTAATCCTGCATATTCTGCACATGTATCCTCATCCTATGATTCTCATAGTTCGTTATGACCAACGGACAATTGACCGCAATCGTCTGTGGCTGATCATTGCCCCTCTTCATCCAGAATGCTTCTGTGAAACTCATCCTCTGTGGAAACACATCACCGAACCAGACTATGTCATCCAGAGTGGAAAGCTCTATTCCATTCCCATATCTACCGGAAACATAATCAGTCAATATCGGATAGGTCGGATGATAGTGCATGTAGTCATGCTTTGAAACCGTATGATTGTATAGCGAGTGATCGGTTATTTCGTTGTTGAATGATATCATCTGAATCAGATTGTTATCAAACATAGTAGTGTTGTAATGCTTCATGCCATCATACCATGATATGCCCATCTCGTCAACTTTCCTGTCAACTATAGAAGCGCTCACCGTCAGATTCGGATTCGTGTTATCCTCTGAAGGCGGAGTCGGACTCACAAATGCTATTGAAGTCCAAGTGTCTAGAGTCGTATTCCCTGATAATGACGGAATTCTATTGCCCAAACTGTTGTTAGCAGTGAGATTGTACACATAAACCCCATCAGTTAAACCTGTGAAATTCTTAAACACCGGCAATGATGTTCCTGTCATGCTTCCAACAAGTCCGGATCCCATCTCCCACAAAGTAAGATTGTAGAACTGGAATGAATCAGCAGTAGTCATATTCACGGCTATGCTAGTCGCCGATGAATTATAACCAGACTCTGGAGTAGGAGCCACAAAATAGAAATACGGACTTTGCGTATTGAGAGTTATATTCCTGCTATTAGTTGAATTAGTATTTCCTGCCATATCGTAAACCGTACCAAAGAGGATATAATTCCCAGAAGGCAGATTTGTGAAATTATGCTGTGAACCATACGACACATACGAAGCGTAAACAACGCCATTCCTATACAACCATATAGTATCATGATCCTTGTGAGCATCTGCAGAAGTTATATTGGCAAATATCCAAGTCCTTGCATATGTTCCGTTTACAGTAGTATCAGCAGTCCAAGTTATATTCGGCTTGATAGTATCTATCACAGTCTGTACAGTGTATAGCTTGGAAATCCTATTGAGACTGTCATTCGCGGTGACATTAAACCTATAAACCCCATCAGAAACCACAGGTATATTGAATACGAATGTCCCACCAGGTCCGCTGCCAGTCTGCTTGCTTGTGTTCAGCAGATACTCTGAACCATTATAGACTTTTGCCGTAATAGAATTGAATGTCAGATCTGATGCATTCACCACTATCGTTATAGTCCTTGAATTGCTGTATGTTCCCGTCGTCCCAGGACGATACATCAAACTTGGAGGCTGATTATCGTAATAAATCAGACGCAGTCCCTCAGGAGCCCATACTTTGTTGAATATATCAGAACCCTTGCATGTCCAATTGTATCCCATCTGGTATGGTAACGTCATCGATACAGTCGAAACATTCTTGACCCCAGTCACTATCGACGTATTTCTTGTTATTAGACTGCCATATTTGTTATATACGTAGAATGACACATTGTAAATAGCCTTGTCATCGGTTATATTACATACGAAACTCGGTGTTGCAGAAGCAGAAGTGTACCCTACAGCTGGCGACACAATATGAACTACCGGTGGGATAGAATCGTTGTAAAGCCCCACAGTATGACTTGGCAGTACAGCCCTGTTCCTATGAGCATTGTATGCAGTAACATTGAATGTGAACACCGCGTGCGGCAGATCAGTGAAATTGAATCCAAGATATCCGCTTGAAGTCCTTATTGTCTTGTTGTATAAAACCCCATTCTCGAACACATACAATGTAGTATTCAGCAGATCCTGAGTTGAGAATGACGTATTGACCTGTACATAGTTCTTATTACTGTTTAATCCATCAGCATCGGTCTTGCTTATATAGCTTAATTTCATAGCAGAGCTCGTGATCAAAGACCTGTTAGATGAATTGCCCCAGTTTCCATAAGTATCGTTGCATTTTACATAATAACTATAAAGCTTATCGAACGGCAGAGTCTTGTTTATGTGAGCTTCTGACCAGCATGTTGGAGGATTGTTTGTACCGCAAATCCCCTTCACAGTCATGACATAACTCGAACCATTCACTACCAAATCACACGCACTTGCAACCTCAGAGACTGTCACATTAACTATCGTTGAGTTGCCATTCATGATCCTTCCGTTGTATGGAGTCGAACTCAAATATTCTATAGATGGATGAACAGTATCAACACCAAAGCTTATTCTCTTCGTAGCATTGTTATTTATAGTGTCGTTCGCAAAGAACCATAATACATTTATTCCGTCTGGCGCATTGTAAATGACCGGACCGCTATAAGTATAATTATTCAGCTTTGTACATGAATGCCTTCCGCATGGAACCTCATATTCATACCCCCACCAAGTATTCCTATATCCAACCACAGTGTAATTTATCCACACAGGCGTCACGACACGCTTGCTGTTGTTGACTGGTGATTGGATGGTTATCCTCGGAACTATATATCCGACATACAACGTGTAACTCTTCGTCGTGTTCATCACACCAACGTAATTCTGGCATGTATAACTGTAAGTGTAATTCTTCGCATCTGCAAGAGCCCCCGTATTATATGTGGCATATGACTTGTTGCCATGATCAACTATCGACATCGAATAAACGGTACCATTCCAGTTGACATTGCAGTAACTTGGATCTTCACCCAGATTAATCCTTAAAGTCGTGCTACTCGTTCTGATGTATGAATTGTTTACCGATGGAGTCACACGAACTATGGTTATGCCATCACGCACGATATTAACAACCCTTCTTGTATCATTGACCTTGTTGTTAAGCGTGTCATTCGCAGTCACATTGAATCTGAACAATCCGTTTGGCATATCGGTCAGATTGACGAATAGATTATCTGAATACCATTTTGTTGTCCTATTGAACAAAGACCCGCTTGCATTGAATATATAAACTTTTATCACACCCATCCCAAGCGGCGCACTCGCGGATACATTTGCAACCAACCAGTTGTTTGTAGTGTTTCCGCTGATAGTCGTTGGATTCACAAATGAAACCGCCACAGGAGATCTATTGACTATATAGCTCATCGCAGAACTGTTGGACAAACCAACCCTATCCATGACAGAAATCCTGCTTGTATAATTCCCCGATGACGGAGAATCCCAAATAGCCAGATTCCACCCAGTCTTATTCATTTTAGTCAGAACTGTGGTGTTTTCATGTAGAGCATCAACCACAGAAATCCCCTTATTGAACAGCTTGAACTCATCTGTGTAACCCGTTCCACCTATTGTAACAGTATCAGTTGCAATCTTTGAAAATGAATTAGCTCCAGCACAATATGCCACTGAATATAATCTTCCATTTATGAACATTCTAGTCGTAGAAGGCATAGGCACTCCGTTTGGAATGACAGCAACCACATGTATCCATTTGCCACTATAAGCGGACAGCCCAGAAACGCCCAACACTTCATTCTTATCTGTGGAAACTCCCAAACAATCACCCAGTTTTCTTACTCCCAAACCACTGCTGAAATCAAACAACCATCCATCAGAACCATAATATGTCCAGAAATCAACGGTGTTATTCCCACCAATCTGCTGGTTTGTATTCAACCCACCCACAACCGCATATCCTGAGATTGCCTTACCATGTCTTCCAGTGACATATGAACCATATAAAGTACCGTTCTTCTTGAATCTGCTTACATCAACCACTACAGAACCAGATTCTCCTATAGCAGGATTATTATCCAATGAACTCATGAATATAAGACTGTTATCATATAATGTGTAATTTTTGACATATGCCCCGACCTTAATAACTGAATAATTGGTGTAATTCAGATTGGCCTCTGTTATAGTCATGTTGAACGGAGGTGTGTAGCCATACAGTGTATTTTGATACAAAGGAATCGTGAAACCCGTCTGAGGAGCCACATTATCCAATGTCATACGCCTATAAACTTCCACGTTTTTCCAACCAAATGAATCAGTCACAGTATAATTAAGCTTATATATACCACTTGCTAGTCCCGTGAAATTATAGAATCTCGGAGATCCCCCAGAAGTCGAAGTTGCAACCAAATAATTACTGTCATTGTATAGATTTATTACTATGTTACCTATGCCATTTCTGTCAGAAGCAGTCACATTCGCTGCTATCCACATCATGCTTCTGTACCCCGAAGAAGTTGTTGGAACCACAAATGCAGATGTCGGCCTTGTGGTGTCTATGTCAATCTTAACCGTTGAATGATTACTCAACCCATATCTGCTGGTTGCATATCCTCTAAATGTGTAATTGCCATCTGATACCGTTTGAGAACTCATGAAAGTAAGCCTTGTCTCATTATAAAGCCTCATATTAGAATGATAATCCTGCGATATCTGAGCAGCATTCAATTCCTTATTCCACACCCTGACTTCGTCTATTATTCCATCCCAAGGCAGATTCGCATTATCATTAACATTACCAACCCAGAATGTGCTTGCAGCAGTCTTGTATGCCGGAGTCTGACCACCGTCGCATGTAGTTAGCGTCTTTTGTACTCCATCTATATAAATCTTGCTATTCGAAGGATTTGAAATACCATTATAAAACACCGCCGCAATGTGATGCCATCCATTATCCAGTCCCGCTGAATCAAACCCCACTATGCTGCCAGTTCCAGAATAAATCCCAAAGCAATGATATGAGTGCCAATCAAGGGCATACATATTATTGAAGGCAAACGGAACGGTCTCTGGATAGGTATTGCCAGGTCCACCATGTCCGTTTCTGTAGAACCAGAATTCAACCGTATTCTTACCCCCATCCGCTATATTGACGGGAACATTATTGACTTTAACCTTTCTGCCCCCTATCACGAAATACATGCCATTGCTATATTTACCACCAGTATAAGTCGCGCCCGTTATAGTTCCATTGTTGGAATAAACGCTATAATCCCTCACTTCAGTAAGTGTATCGCCTATAGCAGTATTATGATCTAGACCTGATGCCCACACCATACCATCACCATAGAATGAATAATTGACGCTGTAAGTCTTATTGTTCCAGCTTACATTGAATCTATCTATCGCAGACCCCGTAATAGTCATATTGAACGCCAATGCCGAAGTCGTATAATTGCCTGTAGCTGGCCCATTTATTATGACTTTAGGCGGAATAGTACTGAGCTTTATCTCGTTTGTTATAGAACTGCCCAACTGATTGAGATTATCATAACCTGTAGCATTCAGATAATATATGCCATTATCCAGACCACTGAAATTATGGAAGCAAGGTATGCTTGCACCACAATAGAATGAATCCACCAAAGTCGTGGTATTCCATAACCAGATAGTCGAATTCATCACCACAGAATTGTAAGCAGTTAGATTTGCCAATATAGATGTATATCTGGTGTAAGATTGATCCGGTAGAGTCGGACTTATGAACCTATAATCAGGACCTATCAGCTGCACCGTTATTGCCCTAGTATTGGTGAAATTAGTCCTTCCGGCGTCATCGAATGCGCTTGCATTCATATGATAAGCCCCCTGGAAGAGATTGTTGAATCTTATATTAGTCGTAGTGTAAATCGTCCTATTGGCAACTATAGCACCACTAGCATTATATAGTCTCACATACGCCCTCTGCAGATTCTTGTCGTACACAGTCACGTTAGCATTTATGTATCTCCTCGTCACAGTACCATTGTTATCAGCCCCAGCAGTGAAATGCAACTGCGGATTGATCGTATCAAGAACCACGAAATTAGTCCCGGTCGCAGCCATCCTGCCAAGAGAATTGTTGACAGTCGCATTAAATAAATACGAACCATCGGCAAGCCCAGTCTTATTGACAAATAACGACTCCGACACCCCGGTAGTCACATTCAATAATGCGTTAGATGAATTGTATATGTAGATCTTCACGACCTGGAGCAATGGATCTGATGCCGACACATTCACATTTACCCATCCATTTCTGCTATAACCAGAAGCCGTAGTCGGATCTATGAATGATATCGTTGGAACTCCATTATAATAATAAATCGTGTAATTCTTGGATTTTCCAGTGGTGAAATCATCCCCAGCCATACAAGCCCACACATACTTACCGTATTGTGTGAAATTATTGACCCATGACGTCCTGTTGAACACGACATAAGGAGTATATGTGATTCTTCTCGTTACCACATTCCCAAATCTATCCCACATCACCATAGACATATTGGTTATATCCTTGTTATCCGTTGCATTACAAGTGAAAGCCCTTGTGGTGACATTAGTCACCGTATAATTAGCTGGTGACACCTGATATGGAACTGGAGGTATGAAATCCACAGTCACATTGTATGTTCTCGTCCTGTTCCTATTGCCAACTGCATCGAAAGCAGTAGCATTATATTGGTATGTTCCTCCCAATATACTTGAATAATTGACGAAAAGACTGCCTGTAAATGTTGTATCCTTGCGTATAATTGCACCGCTGCCGTTGTACAGCCTGATTGTCGCATTCATCAGCTGCAGATTATCATAGGCACTCATATTGAAATATAGATAAGCTTTATTCCATCCACCCTGCTGCACAGTCGGGTACACGAATTTCACCATTGGAGGAATGATATCATTTACATTTGAGAACATCTGCGAATATCCATTTGAACATTGATCATATATGTCGCAAGCCTTTACGTTTACAATAAAGCTCCCGTCCCCAACAGTGAGCATATTGATCGTATAATTCAACCTCAACCCGTTATTCCCTACCAAAGTCCTATTCATCGAATAATCGCTGTTAAGCAGATATATCGAATAATTGGCTATACTATAGTTATCATATGAATATGCCCTAGTGTAATTGACTGGAACGGGTGTCCCGGCATATGTGATATTCTGTGGCCTGAACACATCAACAGAAGTAGGAGCAATCCCCCTAAGACCTATTGGATCATACGTTATAGTGCTATTTACACAGTTACCCGCATAATCACACATGAATAATCTCCTGTAATTATTCTCTGTTCCATAATACTCATGCATATGAGAATCTGCAGTGTTTATGTTATAAGTATATGTGCTTCCGTTGTCTGTAGACATACCGAAAGCAGATGAAGATCTAGATTTTATCGGAACAGCACGAATCTGCCACGTCGTACCAACGGCCCCCTTTAAAATGAAATACATCTTAGGACTGATCTTTACACCAACAACAGTCCCATCGCTCACGTTTATCGGAAGTATGAAAACCTGATGACTGCTATATATCGAATGCGTGTGATTATATGGAGTCGTTACTGACAAAGTCGATAAAAGACCGCAATTTGCATTTGGCATAGAACCATTAATATAAGTGCTATTACATGTGTATATGCTCGCAGGACCAACTCCACTATAATTCTTCAGCATCGCCTCATAGAATCCATATCTCTTCAAGCTGCTAATGTTGAGAAGTTCTATCTTCGCATAATCTCCCTCACCAGTGAGATTAAATATCTTATGAATAGACTGCTCTACCGGCTCCTCGGGAGCATTATAAACTGCCGGATATATATCATTATCATCATAAACGATGTTGTATTTTCCGCTCATGAATGTTGTTATATTGGATTGAGAATTCACCATATAACCACATATTTTAGTGCCATTGACAGCATAAGTGCAATCATTTACAGAACTATTAGTCTTGATATAAGTTCTTAACTTTGATTTATTGACATTGTAATTGTCAGTTACATTATATGATAACGTGTATCCGTTATGCCCCAAAATGTTAAAAATATCAAGATCGTTCGGAGTAGCGTATAGGAAATTCACGGCAGGTGGAGTCTTATCTTCAGTGAAATTCTGATTCCTTGTATTGTTCTGATTCAGATATGCATCCCAGCAATAAACCCCATATATAAGAGACCCCTCGGAGGGCATAACTGAAGTAAACGCATATGTATTGGAATTATTATTCACCATTGTCATTGAAATATTAAGCTTTGAAACACCCTCTGACCCAGTCTTAGAAACAACAGTCGGCTCGGGAGATACATACATTCTCACCATCACATTGTCTATCCTATATTCATTCGTCCAAGAACCAGAACCTGCCATCCAACCTATCAAATCTCCGAATTTTGCCTTTCTAGTAGAGAACGACGGATCAGTATAATTCACCACCAAACTACCGGCAGTCCATCTTGCAAAATTACCATTATACTCTCTTACTTTTACATTTGACCATCCAGCAACGTTTGAAGACCCCCCAGTATATAACGTTGATGCATTATAATACACCCCATAGTAATTATGAACATTATCCGCCCCAACTCCATAACCATTCGATGGATAATTAAAGCCATGATTGAAGCTGGTTGCCCACGAGAACATAGATAAGCCATCTCCGAAATTCGTTCCAACATTGTCTATATACTGTGAATACGTAGATTCGAAACCCACTCCTAGAGTCCCGCTTCCGGTACATTGATAACCTCCAGCAACGCCGGTACCATAATAAGTCAATCTTGCATATTGACCCCCACTATTCCATTGATAACCTTCTGAGACCCCACTACATCCAGGCATTCTTGTCGAATTAGCAAAGTCATCATAGACAAGGAATGTATTCCTTGCGCTACTCGTAGAAACGGCATTGGTATTTCCAAAGTACATATAGAAATAATTCCCAGCAGAAGTTATATTGCCATCGAATTTTACCCATATAGAGGCATTCTCGTTCGCCTGATCACAAGATTTCACCCAATAGCTCAATTCGCCCTTTGTCTTGTTTGCAAACCTTATATCAGCACAATTTCTGCTCCAATCGAAGACCCCCCCCACATCAGAACTAGTTAGAACCAACTTGATTTGATAACCGCGCGGAGTCCCCACACTACTCGTGACATTGAATCTCTTCCTTAATGGCCAACTGCTATTGAACCAATCCACGCCACCATGTCCAAATGAAGTGACCTGAGTAGCACACAACGAAACGTTTTCATTAACTGAAACATTCATAATAACCGTAGATTTGTTGGTATATGACGCATTATTGGGGGTTGGTGACACGAATGTGATATCGGGTGGAGATTGATCAGAAATTATCTTATAAGTACCCTCGGTAGCATTAGCGATCCATCTACCATCGGCAGCGAAGCAAGTCCAATTAAACTTGCCCGACTTAGTGAAATTGTAATTCCACGTCTGTGAATTGAATAAAACCCCCGATGCATTAGTCCTATTAGACCTGAACATAACATTAGAGCCATTATATATCTTTATCCCCAGAACCCTCACGCTGTATTCATCAGAAGCATTGCATGAAAACGCAACTGGAACCTTACCATATGTAGTCCCATTTGACGGTCCAATGATATGAACCACCGGTGGCTTGCTGTTATTATAGAGATAGAATGGCAACGAATATATGCTTGAACACTCATCCTGGATATCGCACGCCCTTACCTTTATCAAATAAGTGCCGTTGTAATTGGTTGCATTCCACATATAAGTCCTATTAAGCTTGTTGTAATGCACAAACGCAACCTGCGAGAATGTGATATTCGTCATGCTGTATGTATAGTTGGCCATCGCATAATTGTTAGGCGATAAAGCTGCAGTATGCGAAATATTGACGATACCACTTACTCTGCCCTTCGGCCTCAATATCTCGAAAACCCCCGGAGGCAGACCTTTTTCCTGTAATAGATCCTGCCCCCACGAACTGCAATTCCTGCCACCTATGGTATTCTTTATACACCCTCTATACCAGAATGCTTCTGCCCCTGTATACTGACGTATGTCTGCATTCAATGACAGACTCTTATTGATCCACGATATTCCTTGGTTTGGAGTGTATTGTATCGTATTAGCCCTACCAACCCACGGCACACTTGCCATCGACCAAACTCCCGTTGGAGTCTCAAATAAGAAATATGACGTATTAGTGACCTGTACAGTGCGTATCTTCCCAGAAGTGACGTTTATCACTATGGAAATCAGATATTGCTTGTCATATTGACCAAGACTATGATTGTAGACATCAGCTGCCGCTATCTGACCCGCTTGTACGCAATTCGCAGAAGTCGTATAATTCTGCCCATTAGTATAGGACTTGTTACAGTATATTATATGCATAATACCGTAAGTAGTCCAATTCTTCGCCATGAACTCAAATGAATTGTAAGACGTGTCATTCCTCATAAATCTGAAACCAACCTTATACGCCGTAGAATTACTCGTGAAATTCTGGAATTTAGGCTGAGTACTGTAGAACAAAGTCGGATCTATCGGATATTCACCCGGATATACCTGAAGCGCAGTAGCAATGAAAGTGAAATTAGACGACACATTCATTATGACTATCCCTAACGTAGAAGTAGTATTGGAACGCGTACCGTTATATATGATAAGACCATCATATTTGGTATTATTAGTCTTGTATTCCAACTGCGCTGTAGATTTGACAATACCGTCTGCAGACGTCATATTGTATGTTATAGTGAGGTTGACCCCCGCACCGTATAGATTTGTAGTATCTATATCAGCCGGAACCTTCTTCTTGAATGTGACATATATAGGTTGTGCCCCCATAAACCATTTTGAAGCGGTGGTATTAGAATTACCAGCAAGATCTTTCGCGGATGCATAATATGTGATGTTTACTCCATCTTTCAGACTGTTCCTATAGAACGTAAGTGTGCTCCCCCCAGAGTACTTGTTGAAAGTTGAGTTATATAAAGCATAGACAGCATCATCAGAAAGCGTCCTATTGAACCATAAAACATCATCAAATGTTCTATTACCGCCCCCATAACCACTATATTGATATCTATAACCAAACAACTGTACATTATCTGGAGAAATAACCCTATTTAACCAATTACCATTATTCGCCCCAGCAGAAACGTTCAACGCTTGACTTACACCATCTATATATATCTTATAAGCCGCCCCAGAAGAAGACCAGCATATATAATGCCATTTAGTATCAGTAATCTTATTTGCCCCAGTGAATACTTGCGCAACAGTGACACTATTGTTGTTTTCCTGCATGTAAATTCTTCCAGCAGCATTATCAAACCCCCCAAGATAATTGTTTTGCGAATCCTGATCACCAATCCACCACATCCAATCAGAACTAGAAATGCTAGATCCCCTCTTTTCCCACATACACACAGTACCGACAGAAGAACTCATCCTTGAATCCCACGGAGAAGTCAAATATGAAAGCGTATCAGATGAAAGATTAAATCCATTATTATGAACTCCCCTCTTAGCAGTTACCACACCAGTAGTCATATACGTAGTATAATTCCTATTAAGCTTACTTGCATCGTAATACTTTGACTCCTGAACCATAGACTTTATCTCACGAGCAGTCAAAGGCTTACCGGAAGTGAATACCTCATCGATATCACCGCTATAAGATGCGTTGGTATATTTGCTTGAACCTCCTATGAAGAACGTGCATCCTGCGGTTTGAGCATTCACTGTCTGGGAATTGTTCACTATGAGTTCTCCGTTTCTGTATCCTATTATCCTGGTACCATCCCAGGTAAGAGCCACATGAATCCATTGAGATGCATTACCAGCACCAGAAATATCAATCACGTTGTTGACGCCATTGCTGTTGTTGTATATGTACATCTCGAATGAGTTAACATTCTTATATACCCCATATCCACCATAAAACCAAGTACCACCAGTGCCCAAACATCCAGCAAAAAGAGGATATATTGTATTCTTCTGATTGAACTTCGCCTTGGTCCAGAAAGCGATGGTGCCAACCCTCTTCATGTTGGTCAAAGAAGTCCCTGTAGTGCATGAAAGATAATCTACGGTTCCACCGCTATTCCCGCTGAAGTATGCGTCATTACCAAACTTGCCAGTGCTATATGACACATTCCCCGAAGCAGTACAAGTTCCGCCATATCCTGACGAATCCGCCCTTGTTCCGCTCGTTTCATCAAGATGCCACAACCCAGAAACTCCATTACCGCCCCACAATGGTACAGTCACATTTCTTGTGGTATAATTATCGAAATTCAACGCAGTTATCAAATTATTATAACTGAAAGTAATATTCTTCGACTTAGTATTGTTAATCCAAGTGAAATTCACATAATTCAAATTAGCGTCATTCACTGATATATTCACAATTGCATTCAAGCTTCCAGTTACTCCAGATGGACTTGGATTGACGAACTGCAATGCCGGATTCACCAAATCAATAGTGTAACTTCTGGATTTCTGGTATCCTTTTCTTCCTACTGCATCTAATGCCGTGGTATTCATGACATAAACGCCCGCATTAGACAAACTGGTGAAATTCGCAGTATAATTCTTTGAAGTCGAAGCCCTCTTGGAATAAAGCGCCCCTCCATAATACATAGATGTAGTTGAATTCACATAATTAGCCTCAACTATCGATACATTCACAATCATGCTATTCTTGTTCAAAATGGTATTGTTTGCCACCGTCGGAGAATAGTAATTCACCACCGGTGAGAGCAAATCCAAAACGAAAGTGTTGTTTTTAGTCCTTGATTTGGCATTCAATGGCCCCGTGCATATGAATGAATCCTTGTATGAACAATCAATCATACCAAGCTTCGTATTGGCGTATGTCGAAGCATCTTTGTTGACTATAGTCAACGAATAAGTTCCGACCGAACTTGATACTTCCGATCCGATTGCCCCCATCGTAGGCTCTGACGTCACATATAATGAATTGAGCTGAGCTGAACTAAGCTTTGCATTATATATTGATGCTTCCTGTAGATATCCAATCAATCTATATGAAAATCCGTTTCCAAATCCAACAAACAACGACGTCGAAGCTGTAGCAAGTCCTATCGAAGAGTTTGAATAATAGACGCCATTCTCCCAAGTCGTTATACGAGATCCATCATACAAGAAACATTCAAGCTTCCATGATGCACTTCTAGGCGTGATAACATACGAATTGCCAAAAGTGTCAACCACTATGTTATCATTGGTATATTTCATCATAGTCCAATCTTGATTAGAAGCCTGTGAACCCCAACCATATATACCGTGATTGTTGGAATCGGAACCACCTGAATAATACATCCAAACACAAGCTGTTCTTGCACTTGCACCGGTTGGTAGACCCGTACTTGCCGCAGTGAAATGATCACTACCACCGAAATAATATGACTCGCCCGTCAAACCACGACGACCGGTTGCGGCAGTTGGTGAACCCGCCCCAACAGACAGTGTATAACCGCCAACCAAATCGGTTGTAACACCGGAAAGTGGATAGAATCTTACCACACCCGCTGGAAATGCAGCAGAACTAGAAGCAGATGTAGCCCCGCTATTTCCATAATAAACATAAATAGGCGTCGTCCCAGAAGTCAAATTCATCTTTACATAAACATTCGTAACAGTCGTATTACACCCGGACGAATATATGAATGTCATAGGATTGCCGTTTATATCAGCAACTCTTAAATCACTGCAATCAGCCTTTAACTTCGTTTTTGTCATACCCGATGTAGAGAATGTTATCAAAGTCGGGTGGTTGGTTGAAGTGACTGTAGAGGACACATTTATCATCCTTCTGTATGACCACCCAGAATAAATCCAATTTGCCACAGCACAACTACCACTACCAGTTATAGTGACATTGCACGACGTCATATTTTTATTGGAAGATATATTGAATGTTACTGGAGAGGAAGTTAGATACGTTCCGTTTGTAGGCGCAATAAAACCTAGCGCAGGCTTAGTTGTAGACAATATATAACTTATCGTATTGGTACTGTTTCTCTTGTTTGTCGTATCGTTAGAAGTAGCATTGATATAATATCTGCCCTCTGGCAGACCCGTGAAGTTGTAATATGACGGAGTCGCATTCAATAGTTTCGATATATACATCTGCGTCTTATTGAAAAGATAAATCCTCGTATTCTTGTATGAAGAACTTGAAGTGGACACATTCGCAACCAAAGTCGTCCTATTATAGATCCCCGTTGGCGTAGTCGGAGTCACAAGCAAGATGAATGGAGTGAAACCATTCTGAACCACCTGTCTTGATGAAGACCCCACATTGTAAACCACGTCATTGGCCTTTACAGTAAATGTTTGATTGCCATCATTCCACAGCTTGGATTGCAAATACCATCGCGTTTTGTTATATCTGTTCAAACTGCTATAGTATTCCCATTTCATCTCATTTGAAGTCAACGTCCTGTTGAATACCTTCACTTCATCTATCCTTCCTGCAAATCCATAGCTGGCTATAGCCCACCCAGTTCCACCATTACCTATCTGTAACGCCCCAGCAGTACCGGTGAATGCAGCAGCCGTGGCGTTGTAGACATTAATTCCATTGACATAGAATCTTAGTTGCGTCCCCGACACTACCACTGCCACATGTCTCCATTGATTGTTCTCGTTCATATAACATCTTGAATCCGTGCATATATACCAAGCATTGCCCTGCCAGAATCCAAGAGCATTATTAGAAGAAGCATTCATAGCCATAATCCAACCAGTCGTGCCTGTGTAAGTACCAACTATACCTTTCCAATTGTCTGCAACATCGCTCGGAGCCATCCAAGCTTCTACTGTAAATTTAGAAACTAGATTTAAATCCGCACTAGTGGTGAAATTGACATAATTCACTGCCTTGGTGAAATTCATAGAAGTCCCATATCTACCAGATCTATAAGTCGGAGAACCGGTCATCGTTCCGCGCCTATATGAAGATGAACTATCCATGACCCTGGTTCCAGTTTCACCCAAAGCTGAAACATTGTTGAAAGCCACATAAAGCTTCAAAGTAGGATCATAGAACGTTACGTTGTATTTAGAACCCCCCACCAGACTATAAGACATATTGACAGTAGAAAGATTCTGCTCAACCAAAGAAGCATTGAAATACTGAGTTGAATTCCAAGTTCCATTCTTTGGAGTAGGTGTTATGAAACTCACCCCAATAGCATTATCCAACACCATATTGTTAGTTGAAGACCCCCCCTTATTGCGCAAACCATCAAATGCGGTAGCATTCAAGTAATACGACCCATCAGCTAAACCCGTAAAATTGTACGCGTATGTAGTCCTATTTATACCGGTTTGTTTGCCCATAAGAGTCCCGGCCTTATTATACACATATACCGTTATGTTCAGGTTACCGCTGTTATCCGCCTGAGAAGCATTACCATATATCCAAGTCTGTCTTAAAACAGAAGCTGTAGCAGTCGTCTTGCCGACGAATGTCACGACCGGTGCAGTATAATCGACCCTTATAGATATAGATGAAGCATTCGTATTCTTTGCCATATCCCCCACATATGTCTTGAGATTATAGGTGCTAACTGGTACGTTCTGTGTCATCCTCCAATACCATTGTGATCTGTTATATCTCTGAATATTGGAGAAGTATGACACGTTGACATATGACACCGGCATGGTCCTATTAAACATTCTGAAATTATCTACAGTACCATTCAATCTGCTAGATACAGTGCTGGTATATGAACAATAGAATCCACCAATACTAAGCCCAGGAAGAGGGAAATTTGGCATTGAACCAGAACCCAAATTCTGATGACCTAGCGTCTGCTTCACGCCATTCACATACACATATCCAGATCTGGCAGTCGTGTTCAAAGAAGCCACCACATGATACCAAGTTCCTGTGGTGAATGTCGAAAGCGTACTCAGATAATAATATTGTTTGGCATCATTGTATTCCTGACCTATAGAAAGATTATTACCTGTAGTTATCGCAACTTGAGTCCTATTGTAAGCCGAACCAGTACAAGCAGCATTTGGATAGTAAGCACCACCAACTATAAATTGAGATATTCCTGTTTGTCTTAATCTGAACCAGAAATCATATGTGATTTCCCTACTTATCGTCACATTCGACGCATTTGCTCCAGATCTAGCAGTGAAATTCAACGCATTACCATATTTACCTGTGACAAAACCATCCTTATTTGGATTCACAGTTAGATTATAATCTTGTTTTGGCCCCAAATCGACAACCTTAGTGGTGCTTTCCCCCAAACCAGCCACATTATCGAAATCATACATCATCTGCAAATGATCATCGAAAGGAGTGACATTTATATATTTGGTATTGTTCTTCACACCCCACGTCAGATTCCTCATATTGTTTTCGACTATAGATATATTATAAGTCTGAGATTGGACAGTTTTATTCCCTGACGTCGGAAGAATATACGTTACGATCGGCAACACACTATCAAAAGTTATATATCTCTTACCATATCCCAGATTATTGAACGTATCATTGGCAGTCACGTTGATCCAATATGTACCATTGGTGAACCCCGTGAAAGTTCCCGAATAGTTTAGATTTGTCCTCCAACTACCCCCAGTCACATTGATTGTCTTTATGACTGAATTAGACCTATTCATCAATGTAATCCTCATATAGGTCACGTTGTTAGGATCAGAAACGGTCGCGTTCACATAGATTTTTCCAGTCTTATTGAATCCCCCAGGCGTAGAAGAAGGATTATATGTCACTGCCGGCGGCGTTACATCTATTCTTGTATAATATGAAGTCGTATTGACGTTTTTTGCTAGATCCCCCGACTGAATCCTGAATGTATACGCACTGTTAGGCAATGTCTCGGTCCTTCTAAGATACCACTGCGTTCTATTGAATCTCTGAAGATTGGAGAAATACGATGCATTAACGTATGATACCGGCATCGTTCTATTGAACATTCTGAAATTATCTATAGTTCCATTTAACCTGGCATTGAAATAAGCATCCGTATAATCTATATAGAATCCACCCACAGCAAACTTGGAAAGCTGCTGATTTGCCATAGAACCAGAACCAGTTGTTGTCACCTTAACTGTCTGTTTCACACCATTCACATAAATATAACCAGTGTTAGCCGTCGTATTGATGGAAGCAATCACATGATACCATGTTCCGGCCGCAAAAGTGGACACGGTAGTAACTTTAACATATCTAACACTGTTATTATAAGAAACCCATAATGTCAGATTATTGCTTGGCATCAGATATAAAGCATTACCATAGAAATTGCCATTACAAGCATCTTTAACATCGTGACACCCCCCAACAATGTCATTCTCGACACCAACTCTGTTCAATTTGAACCAAAGATCATATGTTAACTCTTTGCCAAATGGTACAGACGATGCGTTGGCCCCAGATCTGCCTGAGAAATTCAATGCATTACCATATTTCCCTGTGACAAATGTATCTTTGTTGCTATTTACCGTCAGATTGAAATCCTGCTTTGGCCCCAAATCAACAACCTTTGTAGCCCCCTCACCGAGTCCCCCCACATTATCGAAATCATACATCATCTGCAGATAATCGTTCATATAAGTGTAATTGAACCTCTTCGTATTGTTTTTCCATGACAATGTTAGATTTCTTAAATTCTTTTCGGCAATAGATATATTCGTAGTCGTCAACGATACATTTCTTTTCAGCCCCGTTGGAGCCAAGAATGTATTTACAGGAACGATAGTATCCACCACAATAGTCCTTGTCGGAACTATATTAGCATTATTATACGTATCATTTGCGGTAGCATTGAAAAGATATATGCCATCAGTCAATCCAGTGAATGAATTCGACAGATTCAAAACTCCCCTATTTTGCCCCCCAGTGAAGTTGATCTGCTTTAGCTTTGTCCCCGAACTATTCCACATATATAATCTGCCTGCAGTGATGTTATTAGCATCCGTAGCAGAGACATTGATGATTATCGTTGTGGATGAGTTATAAGCAGGAGAATATGAAGGAGATATATAACTCACTGTTGGCTTGACGTTGTCAGAATAGAGATAATACATCTCTGTAGTGCCTAAGTTCCCCGCGACATCCAACGCATTCGCCTTATAATTGTATTTGGAAACCCCCACCGGAACAGAAGTACGCAGATAATAGTTGGTAGCATTTGTCTTGTAAAGGTTAGAATAATATGAAGCATTCACCTCACCCGATGACAATGCCCTGCTCATAACCCTTAATTCTTCCACAGACCCATTGAACGGATAATAGCCTTTTGCCCTATTAGGAGAATCCCCCACAGTGAAAGCATCCGGAATATAAAGCGTATTTGTCAGAACTGCTAGGAAAGTGCTTGATTTGAGAGTCAATCTCACGCCATTCCTATATAGCTTCACCGTATTAGCCCCCCTATCATAGATGAATACCAAATGCTGCCAAGAACCCACAGTCAGAACATTAGTCCCAGAATATGCAGAAAACACCGTTCCAGAAGAATTCGTAACCACCATGAACAGAGCCCCCGGAGACGAAACGTTCTGTCCAAACCATATGCTCGTTCCAAGCCCGGAATCCTTTCCTGCTATCATTCCAAGCTTGCTTGGCGTTAATTGTGAAGGATTGACCCATGCTTCTATAGTAAATCCCTTTCCGCTTCTACCCAATACTAACGAACTTGCATTCCCGAAATTAACCGATTGATTACGCCCATTGAATGACAACGCATTATAATATTTCCCCACAACATAAGGAGCCTTCAATATACTTCCGTTGTTTCTAAACGGAGATATATCCACGGCAACAGTAGCAGAATCCCCAATACCGGCATTGTTGTCAAATCCAGCATCCAAAACCAATGAATTATTATAATAAACAACCCTATTCGTAGTCGAACCATTAAATGACACATTCAAATAATTAAGATATTTGTCATTTATGCTTGTATTGACGTTATATGTTGATAAATTTGTCTTTGAAAGATTTGCCACGCTCGGCCCAATGAAAGAAATCGCCGGCGCTACAGTATCAACTATGAAGTTCCTAGAAGACAAAACATATCTATATCCAGAATTGTTGAAGGCAGTGACATTAAATGTATAGACACCATCTGTAAGCCCAGTAGAATTGTACTTTAAATATGCCCCTGTAGTCCAATTCTTATCAGCCTGAGAACCGCCCTTAAATATATATAATGTTATGTTCTTCAGATTAGTCACAGTTGAGTTTACCGTGAATCCCTGAGTCGTGTTGTAAGAATTCTGCCTATCTCTTGGAATCGGCGTAGAGTATGTCAACAGATAACTGCTGTATAAAGCTGAAACTTCGGCAGCAGATAAAGCCCTCGAATATGCATTGACTTCGTCTATTGTACCATTGAAATACTTCCCTGAACCCCAATCAAAGCCCCCAATATATAATGTAGGATTCGATGGTATAGCCAGAGTGACAGTCCCCCTGTTTGAACCAACCCCATTCACATAACCGAATATATTCGACCCATTATACACCATACAAATATGAGACCAAACCCCATTAGTCAGATTCGCCGGTGCCGACATTGTATAGCCCCACATGCTGAAATATGTACTCGAATTTGCCACAGTTATAGACTCAGAAGCATTCTTTGTTCCTGGAGAACCGTAAGAAACCATACTCTGCTCAAATACAGAACCTATATTACTTGGCTTTACCCACGCACATAGCGTTCTTGAATATTTGCCTACTCCTAGATTTGGAACGTTTATTGAACCGTTTATATTCTGAGATTTACCATCAAATTGTATAGCTGTTCCAGCAACGCCTGAAACACCATAAGTCGGAGAATTATATGCCCTCAAATTGTACCCATTCCCCGAAGAATCCACAATAACCGAAGACAAATCATTCAAATGATACACCGCCGAAGCGGACGAAGGATATGAATTAATGCTTCCTAAAGTTATTACTGGCTCGGCATACGGATATTGCGATGGTTTTACCATTATATAATCCCAAGAAGCTGTGTGAACACCGCCCCATATAGTAAACAACACAGTTGCTTGCGTTAACGGTGACAAACATGCACTAGTGGTCGCAGCCTTTAACACTGGTGTTGCGTTCACATTGTATGTCCATACCTCAGCAGAAGTAGAAGATGGATTTCTCATCATCATATAATACCATGTACCACCAACTTGAGAATCACCAGAATTAACTCCACCCGCGCATTCAACCATTGCCCAATATGCATAACCACTTACCGATGTTATCTTTTTACCGTTCTCTCCGGAATTACCCGCATCATATGTATAACTATTACCGGATTTCATTGCAAGACTAACTTCATTAGTAGCAGTATCTTTCTCACGGGTATAAAACTCATAATTTGTAGGATCAAATCCAGGATGATTATCGGTATTTTGACGTATAGTATGCACCTCACCGCTATTGAATTGTATGTTAAGCGCCCCATTGAATGTAACACTCCCAGAAAATGTGCATCCTGTTCCCCCAGTGAAACATCTTTCCACCCACCAATTAGAATTTAAATAGTTAAACTGATCGAATATATAGAAAGTGTTCGTTCCGTTGGATTTGTTTATTACCCCAGGATTATTATAATACATCTTCAAAGTGACGCTCTTATTGGAATAAATCTTAGGAATCTGCACCATAAATACCGCACTAGAAGAAGGCGAATAATGGAAAAGATAATAATTCATCTCTGCCCCAGTCGAATTGACGAATCTAACATCACCGAAATCAGATCTCATCCCCGTCGAATAATTCATCAGAACCCTCACGACATAAGGAGCCAATATCTTAGTTGCAGGAGATATGACAACATCTCTCTCATTTTTCCATGAAGCATTCCACCATCCGGTGTTGGTAGTAAGATTAAAGACGAAATTCCTGTTCTTGGTAGAAGCCCCCGCCCCATCAGATGTAGAAAGCCCATAATAATAAACACCCTGCGTGTTCACTGGATGCTTATTGGTGAAATAATAGCTATTTGAATTGTATTTCTGAAGATTGGAAGTGAAAGACATATTCACATAAGAAACCGGCATAGATCTGTTGAACATTTTGAAATTATCAACAGTTCCGTTCAACTTACCTAGTATAGAATTCGAATAAGTATCAAACAACCCCCCGACAGCAAACCCACTAGCAGGGAAATTAGCAATAGCACCAGAACCAGCAGACGTGATCGTTACTGTTTGTTTTACACCATTTAGATATATATAACCGGTGTTTGCAGTCATATTTAACGCAGCGACAATATGATACCATGTTCCGGTGGTTAAAGCCGTTGTAGTTGACGTTGCCTGTAAATATCTTTTATTAAAATTATATGCCTGAACAATATACGGATAATTTGCTGCTGAAACATATATCATAGACATATTATAATTTCCACCACTACAAGAACTGTCTGGATCAATGCACGCACCAGCAATATATTGAGTTACTCCGGTCTGCCTGAGCCTAAACCAGAAATCATATGTGATTTCTCTACCCGTTGTGACAGATGATGCATTCGCAGAAGATCTTGCTGAAAAATTAATAGCACGCGCATACTGACCAGTTACAAACTTGTCCCTGTGCTGATTAAGAGTAAGATTATAAGCTTTCAATGGAGCCGTGTTCACAGCAAGACTTCCGTTCTCCCCCAAAGCAGATAGATTATCAAACTGATAATTCATCTGTAAAAACCTGCTAAAGAAAGACATGTTATACTTGTAGTCTTTCCCAGACCAAGTATAATTTATATTCGTCAGCCCCGTTCCAGAAATAGAGAAATTAGCCACATACGTATATGGCACAGTAAGCTTCAATACATTAGTCGTGTTGGCATAAGTTGGCGCAATGAAAGAAACGGTAGGAGTAGCAGAAACAGCACTAGCTAAACCCAATAGAAGAAGACCACAAACCAAAAACTTAAAAAGGCTCAGTTTGACACAACTATACCTATTACACACCATCTTTAAAACCACGAAACTGGCTTTATTTAATAAATACTAGGTATTTGAGACTTAAAAATAAAAACTCACAGACCCCAAACTTGCCATAAAAGCACAAATAGGAATGCTATACGCCCAAAACTACCCTATACACTTGAATTTGACTATCTTCCCCTTGCACGAGACCCCGCAAGCACCAACGTTGGGATTCCTATCAAAACCACCAATATCCAGAATAATCTAGTACGAGGATCGAACTGATAGTTGAATAACGCCTCAGCTGGATTGAATATCATAGTGCCTTCCATGGTACTACCGTACATATCGATGCATTTATAATACTTGTTCTTGGACCAGTCTTCAATCACAACAACACCATGACCATTCCATATACCTTTGGTTTCGTCATCTGTTGTCCTTGGAGGTAGAACATCCGGATATTGCCCATTTGATTGAACCGCCCCATAGCATTTTATAGTACGCACATCATCTGCGTAAGCAGCTGCGCTAGTTCCTTGCTGACCGATTGCTATGGTGTTATTCGCCTTCAAGATGAAAGTGTTAGCATCAAATGGCTTACCGTTTGACTTGAAAGCCCCCTTGCAATCAGCCTCAGTCAGCATATGCTGATCATCACACCTGAATATATTCAATGATAATGACCTTGAAAGCACCAATATCTTCTTTGGCGGAATCAGCTTAGGCTGCTCAACACCATCTATAATCGGAATGAATGTGACAGTATATACAATATGAGATGGACTCAGCGTGTTTGCATTCAGTCCCGGATCAAGACTACATAGATCGATAGGTCCAACACCGGTTCCTGCCAACATATTCTCTGTGCTGCCAAACCACTGCTCATCTCCTATGCCAACCATATACTTCATCCTTATGGCCACATCTGAAGTGAACTTAAACACATCATCATGTTTATTGCATGATATTACATAATCAAAATCATCCTTGAATTCATTCGTATCCGGATTTGGCTTTGATTCACCATTCAACGCATATATGTTTATAGCATGCGCCTGCTTGACACGACATGTTCCGCTGTCACAATATTGACTTGCCCCACAATCAGAATCACTCCTGCATCCTAGACTCTTACATATTCCCCCTATACATGTATATTGCGCTAAACATTCATAATTATTAGAACATGATACACCCATATCCTTTCTCCATTTGCACATTCCACCCTTCGACGTAGAACCAGCTTGCCCACCGACACCGTCACAATACACCAAAGACAAATCTAGATTGCTGCCAGAATCAGCCACATGATGTCCAATATATCCAGGAGCTCTCATGCACGCCGGAGATAGATAGGATGCGGTATTAGAAGGACAATAATCCTTCACGCAAGTCCCCAGCACATGAACAACTTTTCCGCTTGTCCTGTCGTCAACACTGAAAGTCTCGCAATTCTTCTCTTGAGAATCATCCTGACTCGAATATTTGCACATATCAGAATCATCGCAGAACATATCTTCAGACGAAGGCAGGTTGCCCCCCGGCAGATGTTGCAACCTCCAACAGACCTCATCTTGCTGTTGATCGAACTTGTCGGCAGATCCCCCAGTTAGTACATAATCGTGATAACACTGCCCGACTAAAGTATAAGTGCAATGATGATTGAAAGTGTTAGATTTGGTTGGATCGCAATAATTGTTTATCCAATTCCCATTATGTGTTGGAACATCGGTAACTCCATCGCCTTTACCCTTATCACACGACGATGTACCTCCACAGAACAACATTTGCGGCTTCCCATTGATTGACGTAGATGTTTGATCACATTGATCATTATTGTAACACCATTCCCCCCGACCTTGAGCAACACGACATATACCACCGGCTAAATTCTTTATCTGCAAACCATCACAAGCAGTCTTTGGGCTGGAAGAACTACCATCATCAGTCTGATCTGTCTTTTGATTGCACGGATCACAATATAATGGACCTGTATCGGCATTGTTGTTGTCGCAGTTGTCTGTCCATACAGCCGAAGTAGACGAAGTCTCCCCGTTATTAAGTGAATCCCAGACAAGGTCTGGCTGCTGATCATTCTGTTGATTATAAATGATACATGGCTCGTTTAATTGTTTTTTTCTATTAGTATTAGTGCATGTATATTGATAACAAGTCTGGCTCACACATTCATAATCATAGCTGCATGCGTCACCATCAGCCTTTGTTGCGTGGCATTTAAAATCCGGAGTCTCTGATGTTGTTCTTCCCTGAGTATAACAATACTGCGGATTTGTCTTTATATTTGACTTAGCATCATTATAATTCTTCCATATCAGAGCACCCCCCGGAGAATCATCAGGACCACCCAGCCATATATGAACACCATTGACATCGGCACTTCCTACTTCTATATGGCAATAATGCTCTGGATCTGATAATTGAGAATCGGGAGTTGATTTTACAGCATTAGAATCACACTGCTTATTCCATGGTGCACACATCGGTAAAACAGTAGAACCGGAAATACTCGTATAACTGTCGCCAACACAATTGAAACTCGCGCAAACCCTATCACCAGAATATCCTGATGGCATCCCCTGAGTAGAAGCACTTTTCGCATCACAGGCATAAGTATCTTGTAAAAGAGGAACGCACGCCTGCTGTGACGGATTACTTGAAGTGACACATATATATTTATTCATCAAATCATTTTCAGTACCATCCGTTTTTACACACCCACATGCAGAATATAAATATTCACCGGTTTTTGAATCTGTTGCTGGACCATCGCCAGCTGTATTTGGTATCGGACAGCCTCGCCCATCTAGACACGGAACCTTAATTACATTAGACCCATATGTTATGTCCCTCCAAACAACATAAAATGTCTGTTTTACTCCATTGACACCAACCACATAATCTTGTGAATTTTGACAATTCTGCGAAGTTAAAGAACAAACTTTACCTTGCGGCAAAGTCGTAGTCGTAGTCGGACAACCACCCCCAGGCAGATAACACGTTCCATATGATGGATATGAAGCCCCCTGACATATGTTTCCTAATATACACCACGGAGATCTTAAACAGCTTTCTCCACATTCCCCTCTTTCATTAGCACGAGCACAATATCCTACTGTCGAACCCTGCAACTCGTGGCAAAATGCATAATACTTATCTGCATTGTCTGCTGTCCTAGCAAAAATAGTATTTCTGCAGTATGTATCATCTTTTGTAGGATCGCTGATATCACAGAATATTTGACTCGCAGAACTGCAATATCCTATGCTAATACAGTTGCCACTCGCGGTATTAGGATTAGAATTATAACAATAATGCCCCGTAGGATTATTAGAGACGAAACACGAATTAACATTGGCACTTGGAGTATTTTTTAGATTCGTCCACGCACAAGTCGATGGATTTGCAACTACGCCCCCATTAGCACAATTCCCAGAAAGACACTGCTCGTTCTCCGTACATGACTTGTCATTATAATTATTCTCTGAGATCTTACACTCACATTGCGCTCCAGCATATTGATTCGCATAATTGATGTCTCCCGCTATTGGCCAGCTTTGTGTATTTAACACCGCTTTTCTTTCTTTGTTGCAGAACATAGTCAAAGCCCCCACAATAGGACAATTAAGCCTATTTGTTGGGTTTCTATTCCATATTCCATTGCTACCAGTACCAACACCGACACAATCAGCAGTTGTGGCGCATCCCTTGAATATGGGTTTGCATGTCTTAGTCGGCTGATAACAGAATGTATCTGAAATCAGATTGTTACCATTTTTAGTCTGACAACCAGAACAATCAGAATCCACCGTACATGGCTTTGATTGTCCGCATTCTACAAACCCACCACAACCCTTACCACCGCTAGAAGCCAAACATGTTAGCTTCGAACACTGCTTAGCAGGAATAGAAGGATCGCAATTTTCTACTATAAGCGGATGAGATGTAGTAATATCCCCCCACAATTTATATCCTCCAGTTACAGGATAATATGCCTCTATTTTATAATAATATGAAGTGCCTATTACATTTGTACACTGAGGAGGAGAAGTTCCAGCACCACATATATCATAAAATGTATCTTGGAAAACATTATTAGACGGATATGGAATATAATCTGTGATACCATTGCCCCAATTAACGCCATCCACGCTTCTATACACTTTATATCTTAAAGTAGACTGATCATAATGCACGCATCCAGCACCACTACTATCTTTGCAAATTGAAGCTTGAGAAAATTCTAGATTCATCGTTGGCCTATCGTTTAAGTAGGTCGTAAATGGAGAAAACCCTATCACCCATCCCCATGTATTGCCAGCTGTGCAACTATGTCTTATAGTGTCACAATTTGATGGATTACCAACGGCACCAGGATCCCAATGAGCAACACAATCAGAATCCTGATAACACTCAAGCAACTGTGTGGCTGTTGAATATTTACTTGCGACAGCATCAAAACTAGACTTAAACTTATAATTTATCGGAGGATGACTGACAACCCCAGAAGTCCAATCCACCGTACGGAACAATCTTAATGGATTGCATGGATCTGGATACGGAGCATATGAATATTGATCGCAACTCAATGCTAAATCTGAGAATGTCTTAATGCATGCAGGCGTTGTGTCATAATAATTCATAAGATCATCATCACATTGCTGTCTATTGAAATAGAGTGCCATTCTAGAATCAGTAGTCGTAGAAAATGTGTTTGTATAAATAGGCCATACATAATTATCCATCGAACTATAAAGACTGAATGTTATAGACGAAGAACTCTGTGGATGAGGATTGACAGTCCAACACGCTAATCTATACAAAGGAATATCACTTCTACAATATGTATCTACACTAGTGTAACTCTTTAATTTAAGCAATAATGAAGTTGGACCACTAAGTGGATAATTATTAAGAGCAACTATCTGACTTCCTGTAGGAAATGGAGAATCAACAGGCAAAATAAGCTCATCATAGCCTGATGGCGCCGTAGTAGTTATCTGATACTGATCGGCAGATGGAGCAGAAATACAACAAGCACCAGAACCTGTTGTTGTACATGAATATGTATTTGGATGAGTCTGATCCAACATTGACACCGTAACACCATTTAAAGCAGCACCACTATCATAATTTTGAACCGTAAAGCAATTTGAACCTCCCGGCAAAGTTGTTGTAGTTGAAGTTGACGTCGTAGTCACCCCCGATACAACACCAGTATAACGTCTCACCGCACCATTGGTGTCAGTGAAAACTAAATTGTATGTATTTGGATCCACTAAAGAATTTGAAATAGCAGCCCCATTACCTTCGCCTCCAGTATTAGAATAGAAATCCCTAGTGAACACACCCCCAGAAAGCATATTCCAGCAAGCCATTCCACCGGTACTACCAACACATATATCGTTTCCTGATATAGCGAGTTTGTTTCCGGATGTAGATAAATCATTTGATTGTATCAAACTACCAGCTGTATTGTAACAATCCACAGAAAATTCTGTTTGTGTACATATTTTACCGTTACCATAACTAAAACTATAATCCAGATCAGGAACATGTTCGAGAGAACCCCCGACAAGGTCTGTCCATATTGTGTTATGTGATGACTGCATATTTATCGCCAACAGATTGCCTGTCATCGCAGTCTTCCATAACTCCATATATACCCTTTGATTCGGAGTGTCAACTACAGGTGCCCCCAAAATACGAGTATGCGGAGATCCCCACGAAGTGCTATCTGACCATCTCCATTGAACATTACCAAGAAGATCGGTCACTATCATCTGAGCTTGCGTGCCATAAGGACTCGGATTAGGGAAACTAGTGTCCTTGGCTATGCAAGGAAGGTATAGATAAGTACCGTCATAACCTGGAATATCACCATCAGCAGCACCACCAGCAGAACACGAATGTCCATTACAACTGCTTCCGCAACTCACAGACCACGATTCGTGACAATTCTGGATAGCACCATTTTTGTTATAAGTTATGCCTTTCCATCCATCACCAGTACCAATAACAATCAGATTAGCCCCGGGAATCATCAATGGAGATGTATCTGTTATGCCAGCAGAAGTATAATCATTCGAACACAATCTCTCTGGATATCCTCCGGGATCCATAGTGTTTTCTAAATAAACATATAAATGACTTTCGCTATTAACTGTCATCACACCGTCTCCGGAAACAGTAGGCGTCGGGAAGTTATTACAACTAAAATATGGATTTTTAGACCAGAATTCTGTACCACTAGTTAAATCATATCTATGAACACAGCAATAACCTGCACAATCAGCATCGCCAACATAGACATTACTACCAACAATAACTGGATTATACCATGGATATCCGACTGTTCTAACCCAACTAGATTGCAAATTCCAACCACTTGGAGAAACACCAGCCTGACCATTGTTGAGATAGTTACCGGTAAATGGATTCCAATTGGTAGGATCAGCAGTCGTTCTTCCTGCATCCCAAACAGAAAATGTACCATCAGGAATAGATTCCATCCCCATCAGATAAAGCCTGCCATTATACACACCCAACGACGGATTAGATATAGGAGGACTCAGCGCATAAAGATTGACACCAGCCTTATTCAGGACTTCCCATCTTAAAATTATCTTATCCTGTGTTATCACCATCGGACTTAAAGGATCGCCACTGTTGGCCGCATATGTCCAGAGTTCATTTACACCGCCTATTCCAGCAACAGAATACGCAGTCAAAGTATTCTCATCTAGGATATAATAATTCAAATCATCTGCAGCCATTCTTATCTCATTAGCGAATGCTGTTGAATCGTATGTCTGAGTAGTATATGTAGATATTTGATCTACAAATATCTGTTTACTGCCAGTCAATCCTACCCCACCAAACCACATAATAATATCTGGACCCATAGCGATAGCGTGATCCCATCCACGGAATCTAGTGTCATCATTTTGCACCGTATACCCCCCATCATACGGACCCACTGTTGTAGAAAGATCAGCTACAAAACAATTCAATGAATAAATAGTGCTATGCTGAACTTGCCTTCTATTCTCTGATACAGTACAGACTCTGCTACCATCGGAAGATATCGCAAGCCCCCCAGTATTCCACAGATATGAATCTGCGTATCTTGTAGTAATATCCCTATGGTTCATTTCCGCCAATGTTGTCTTGTCAAGTCTTGTTATAGTATTCTCAGTTACACAATAAGCATAGCTAGGTCCGACTGCAGCCGAAATACAACGTGCAAGAGCGGTAGTGGCTTGAACCTGTCCATTAGCAGTATTCAATCTGACTATTTTCTCAGCTCCGCCCGCAAGAACTCTAACCCAGGTGTTAGTAGAATCAGCAGCAAGAATATAAGAATCTGTCGGAGAACCAGGTACGTTTGCAGTCCACACCAATGCATGAGTTGCAAAATTATATGCCGTAAGTTGTTGCGTTGGAACGATAAGCAACATACCCGGAGTCGAGCTTACCATCACGCCTTCGGCACCATTATCTCCCCAGCCGCTGCTAGGCTCCCATATCCTGGTCGGCGGAGTGCTACCCTGCCCGAACTGGAAATTGAGATAATTCTGTTTTAAAGAATTAGCATCCACCCTATCCCATAACTGCGCAGAAGCGCCTGCCGAAATAACGGCCAATAAAATCAAACCTACTAAAATACTTCTTTTATTTATCATCTTTTTTTCACCTTCCACATTCCATAAAGAATGACGAGCCCAAACAATACGAATAAACTGATAACGAGAATATCCATGCTACCACTTACTTTCTGCATACCGCAACCCATTTGATCACGAGTGAAACTAGGCAGATCGGTCTTGTTTATGCCCACCGAACCATTATAATCGCATGATCCATTATAGGCCAGACCCTCACTTAAACAAGAAAATAACACTATAGATATCAACAATAAACGCCTTGGATGCATCCTAAACACTACATATATATTAGGAATTTAAAGCTTAAAAATTGAAAAAGAGCGATTTAAAAATCCCGATTATTTGGTTTTCGTGGCTATAGTCGTCATATTGCCCTTAGTAGGCTCCTTCGTGCCAGCAACCTTGTAAAAATCGGCCCACATCCAGTATTCTTTGGACGTATTGATAGGCAACGAGTATGATATACGCACGCGAGTGACATTCACCGTAAGACAGCTGCTTGCCAGATTACACGAACTCTGGTTACAAGAACCATTGCATGAAGCTTGCCACGCGCTATTACTATGACCGAATTTCATAGTCACCCCCGACGTGACCTGATTAAACGACGCATTGACGTCAATCGAAACGCTCCCATCATTTGAAATGGAAAACGCCCCCTGACTTGAGTTCTGACATTTGTATACTCCCGTCTTATCCGTCGCAGCACTTATCTTCTTTTGCGTACCGTTTATGCCATCCACATAGAATAGATGGGTCTGATCGCATGCAATAGATGAATTGTAAATCCCATAATGCAACGTATGAGCAATTGTCTCACCAGACCACCAATAGACTTCCGCCCAATCAGTTGAACTCAAACGCAAAGTCCTAGCTGAAACCACAAAATCATCCAACGCCGTCAATCTGCCATAATAATAACTTGAGTCTACGCATGTCACATTATATTGATAATCCCCATAGATAGCAGATATATTCTTGTTTATATAATACAATTTGGAAGTAGAATTATATGACATATTGACAACCGGAGACCAATAACCGCTAGACATCTCGGCAAACTCACAATATCCTCCCATACCAGGAGTTATCACATGATTAGAACTGTTGCTAAAATTCCCATAGAAACCAAAATACTGATTTGCAAAGTGTTTTATATGCTCACCAAACAAGTCATTGGTATCATCCCATATCTTCAAATACTCTCCAGCTCCGACAACATACGCTGAAAAATGAGTAACATTGAATGAAAATGCCGTGCCATTGAACTTATGCTCATAATTGGCAGCTGCGCTGCATGTCCAAGAACCAGCACAACTAACGCCGATAAAATTCCAATCAACACAAGAACAAACAACTTTTGGTTCTACCATCGTATTGAATATCAAACGTGTTTTGCCGTTGGTAGAATTTGACGCTATGACATTCGACTCTATCTTCCTAAGACTAATAGGCTTTGAACCAGTAAAATTCCTCGTCTGGAAAGAGAACGTCTTGTTGGCAGTATTGAAATTATAATTCAAAATGTTTATAGAATCATTTGTAGTGAAAGTTATCTTTACCATACAATTATTGGCATTATGCAGAGTCGATGTATTTATGGTTGGAGACAACTGACTCACGGCTTTATTCACTATAACAGTCCCATTGGATCTGGTAATAGAAACCGTAGCACCGAAATTTGTCCCAGAGGAATTAGATACTACAATCTTAAGAGAACCAACTATCGTAGTTGTTGTTGAAGTCGTAGTGGTTGTCGTAGTGGAAGTCGTACTTGATGTTGAAGAAGTTGTTGTAGTTGTATATATATTAACGTTAGGACCAGCAAGACTCCTTATCGTATTATTAGAATCGTTGACATAACCAGACACAGTATAATTTCCATATAATCCGGTGGTGTTGAACACGAAATTATTGCTGCCATTGACCGCATAAGAACTGCCACCGATTGTGTTGTTATATTTAAACCACACCCAACTCAGATCATCCCTTCCAGCCTCAACGGTGACAGTCGTAGCCACATTCTGACCGGCCCAAACATTACTTGCCCCCATACCAACCCCAACAACACTCGGAGCCACATAAGGCGCTTCAGCACCAAGAACATAAGCAGAGAAATGCGTAACGTTTATCCACGTATGTGAAGAATTGCTCTTCATATGATAATTTGATATCGGAGAACAAGACCACACTGCTGGACAATTACTGGCGCTGAAATTCCAAACAGGACAATAACAAACTTTTGTCGCATTGAATGTCTTGAGATAATAAATGGTGGTTGAGTTGAACCCCGATGTGTTACTCGCTATGACATGTGTCAACTGACTAATACCCGGAATAGACACGTTCAAATTGAAAATACTAACCACTATATTAGAAGCATTCTCCTTAGACACATTAAGCCTATTGATCCTGATATACTGCTGATTTGTAGGCTGTACCATGATATTATATTCCATACCTTGAAGTAAAGAAACCCTATCTCCATATCTTGCAGATTTGAAATTGTATAATATTCCATTGCTTGTGTTAGATATCGTTATAGCGGAATTAGGAGCCGATATCAACGTATAATTCCTATCTCCTCTAACATCGTATAAATATTGAATAATCTGATACATAGATCCCGTATTATTAAGACCTGCGAGATAAAGCCTTGCAGTCTTACCCTCTATCAAATATGATGCCCCCCCATCTGATTTGTTCAAAAAAATCGAACTTGCTCTCGACAATATAGGATTTCTTGGAAGCTTCACGAACCCCCCAGAACCGTTTTTGCTATATGCCATACCAGTACCTTCTCTGGTGCTGACCTTCCCGCCCTCATAAATTGCAAGATAGTAACCCTTAAATCTCTGAACATCTCCATACCCCAGCTTAAGATTATCCCACGCCCCGGGTGTGTCATTCTGCAGAACCTTATGCAAACTAGACCTATTGAACTTAGTCGGAGTATCAGACCCTACAACACATAGATTCTCAGCACTGCCCCCTGCACAATCGAAATAGATAGCAAACTTATAATCAAACGGATTCTTACTATGTCCGCCATTTCCAGAAGCGTTATAGAACAAATGATTGATACCATATGTACCAGAGATAGTACCATTATTAGAAGTCCCCATCATCCAAGTGAAATTTATATATCCCATACTCTTAAGCCCACTCAGATTACTGTAATTTCCATAATACAGCATTATGCTTTTCTTATACGGACTTAAATGCCCAGGTGATACCTCATCCCATGACCAAAATATGTAATTGTTGTTGAGACCAAACCCATCAGCACTATATGAAACCAACGGATGACCAGATGGCCTATGAGGCATAGCATAAGCCTTGAATCTATCACCGCTGGTGCTGTTGGCGATAAACGTTTCAGTGCCACCGGTTGTATTCAAATCACTATAATAAATATAATACATCCCAGATGGATCTTTTAGGAGCTTTTGATAATAAGCCCTGTTTATCCCGTGATAGACAATCGGATCAGTAACATTGAATGCCCTTAGATTTATAAATCTATCTGTTGGAATAGGATACTCATAATGATAAGCGGCAATCCCTGTAGTAGAAATGAAAAAATCATCTGTGGTAGTTAGCTTTGCACTATATCCCTGTGAACTTCCGTTACACATGACATTGAAATAAAAAATCCCCGGAATAGCATAGCCCCTATATATATAATACAACTTACTAGTGGCATTATATGTCATATTTGCCTTGTTGTTCCATCCAGCACTATTATCTGTTATCTGACAGTAGACAGAACCCCCGCTTATAGGAGTACCAGACATGTTGGTATAGTTAGCAAAGAAGCCCGTAAGATCACCCTGATAATGTCCCCTATTCTGTCCCTGCAGATCATTGGTGTCATCCCATATAGTCATCTTATTATTAGCTAGAGTGACAGCCACATAAGCCGAGAAATGTGTAACGTTTATCCACAAATGGGTAGAATTAGAACCATGAACATAACTAGACAGCTTAGTACAATTCCACTGTCCATCACACGCATCCGCCTCAAAAGACCAAGACGAACAACTGCATATACCATCTGGTGCAATAGTCTTTTTGAAATAAATAATAGAACTACTAAATTCGCTCATATTAGTAGCTACCACCTTTGTAGATTGTAAAGCATCATGAATAGACCTATTAGTAGAAACTATATCAATAGAAATCATAGAATCATTGAATAAAGACATATTCAAATTATTCACTTTAAAACTAGCAGTAGAAGTACTCACGGCGATGTCATAAGTGGAATTATCAGACAAAGTAAAATTATCACCCTTTGAAGAGGTATTAACATTATATACTACACCCGTATCGTTGTATATCTTTATAGACGAACCCAAAGTAGAATTTAAGGTGATATTAGATACATCAGACGAAATATAAGTATGTAAAATAGGATTAGCAGAAACAGAAATAGCTATCAAATACAACAATAAACCGATACATAAAACCCTAAAACGCATGAACCACATCTCTTAAATACCTATTATTGACACAGTGTGAATATTATATGATTATTAAAACCCCCAGTAAACTAAAAATTTATTTAAAATTTATTTATTTCCCACGATAGAGACATTAAAAAAAATTAATCAGCCCCTATCGTTAAGACGTATACTTTGTGGCATTCGTCGTCATGTTGCCCTTTGTCGGAGCAGCTGTACCAGCGACACCCTTGAAATCAGCCCATAGCCAGAACTGCTCTGATGAGTTCTGTGCCAGATTGTACGCTATCTGGTGATCGCCCGTTGACAACAAAATACAATTTGCTGCCAGTGCGCAATCAGCCGTTGTACAAGTTCCACTACACACTGTCTGCCAAGCGTTGTTCGTTCTACCGATCTTCGGCCTGACACCAGTCGTAATCTGGTTGAATTTCGCAGATATGTTCAAACCAACAGACCCATCATTGTATATAGCTATAGCACCCTGAGTCGAGTTCTGGCATTTATACTGGCCAGTCTGATCAGTGGATGCATTAATTCTATTAGCTATACCGTTGATAGGTGAAGGCTCAACATAGTACAGCGCAGTCTGAGAGCACGCAAGCGTTGCGTTATAGATACCATAATGGATACTATGTGCAACAGACTCGGCAGTGAACCAGCTAACCTGTGCCCACTGCGTGTCCGCAGCCGCAGCGCCGATCCCAGCTAACATGACGGTTAAAACCATCAGTAGTTTGCGCATTTGCATTTTTCAATCACTAAAAAAACTATATTATTATTTTTCTATCCAAGACCTAATATCCTTGAGACCTTGAAGAGTATGCCCATTAGTATCGACAACGCAATACCGACTATAGCCAATAAGACCAATAAGTCGATCCAGCTAATTGTAGACGCAAGAGCGGTTCCCAATACATCAACTACCATCTTATTCAAGTCGGTTGTTGAGTATTTTGCAACATATGCCATTTTTCTTTGTCTTTTTTAAAAAGTTAATTATTTGATTTAAAAAAATTATTTTAACCGTCCAATCTTATCCAAGACCTAATATCCTAGACACTTTGAACAATATACCCATTATGATCGAGAGAGCTATCCCGACGATTGCTAGAAGAACTAGCAAGTCGATCCAGCTGACGGTCGATGCAAGGGCAGTTCCTAGTACATCAACTACCATCTTGTTTAGATCAGTTGTTGAGTACTTTGCAACATATGCCATTTTGTTTGTTTTAAAAAATTCTTTAATTATTTATAATTATAGCCCTAAAATCAAGACTATAATTAAATCTATCCTAGTCCAAGAATCCTTGAGACTTTGAATAGTATACCCATTATGATCGACAGTGCAATACCGACGATCGCCAACAGAACCAACAGGTCAATCCAGCTGATTGTGGAGGCAAGGGCTGTTCCTAGAACATCAACTACCATCTTATTCAAGTCGGTTGTTGAGTACTTTGATACATAAGCCATTGTGTGTTTTACCTCATCATTTAACTATTTGTTTATTCCCCACCACCTCCGCCGGCCCAAAAGCCGCCTTTTTTGATAGCAGGGATAACGAAAAACCAAAGAAGCAATAAGACAACGACAGTAAAAGTGACAACTTGCATATTCTGCTCATACCACTGAGCATCTTCATCCATATGTACAGGTTCGTAATTTCCGACCCTGAAAGAACAATTCAAGACCTTTCCATTGCAATCAGCCCTGACCTGATAATCCTGATTCGGCCTATATAACCTATATCCTTTGTCATCTTTGGCCCTCACGGGCCAAGTAATAGCATAAACACCGTTTGATGATGTTATTGGAACACCGGCAGTTCGAACATAATTACCGTTCGCATCCAAGAAAGTTTGATTATCATATAGAAGATTAGTCTTCAAATCTTCTAGCAGATAAGGATGATCGGTGTCATTATAAAAAACCCTCACATAGCAATCTTGCGCCTCAAGCGGCTCACCAAGACTGTTGGTCAACTTAAACGTATATGATTGGATATTACCCAGATAAACAAATTTCTGACAAGAAGCATTCTTGACTATGGCAGAATAGGTCCCGGGCTTGACACAAGATAAATTTTCTACTGCATTAGTCGGAGAAGAAGTGTTATAACAGAAAGAAACCCAACCGCCAGTACCAGTCACATTATTATAACTTTGACCTATATTCAGCAAAAGAGTGCAATTAGCACCAATAATAGGATTACCCGCGACAGTTGTCTCTCTATGAGTGAATAACGACTCATCTAGACCCAAACAATCAGCACTTCCGAAACCTGCCATTAATAATATAACCAAGCCAATGTATATTATTTGCCATATATTATTAGTCATTCTAGCTTTATAAATAAAAACTTCCCCTATTATACTTACGTATTTAAAGCTAATAAAGGTGTTTTACTGTCTAAATATGACAATGTATGTTCCTTTAAAAACGCCTTATCCACGTCTTCCCTGCCGTATTTCCTGACCAACCTATCAACTCTCTTCATATCATCTGGATATCCTATAGTCGCTCTCGCAACGTTCCTTGGAACACCCAACTCTTCCGTCATTATATTGTAAGCGACATAATCCGCATAACCCTCATTCAACATATAATCTTCAACGCCCTCATTCGCCATATCGTGAACAAGCTCGTGAATTAGCGCCCTCACCGTATTTAGCTTATCTCCCTTTTCTAGATATGCAGTATCTTTGACTGGACTATAAAACCCATTGCTCATAAGTGCCTCTTTCTCTCTTCCAGGATTGTCCTTAAGCGCGGTCTCAATGTATTTGTTTTCTGGCAACAATTTTATCTTAGCATCAACGTCGGCCTTTGGATATTGCTTCTTTAATACTTTTCTTAATTTGTCTACGTCTATATCGTAATTATCTTTATGCCCGTCTTTTCCTCTGGAATAGAAGTTAGCCCCATATCTTTCCATAATCAACTCGTTGTTTGACAAAACTCTAGGTTGCCCCAACTCTGACATTCCTTCCAGAAGATTGCCAAATTCCGCCCCCGCAACCGATGCCCCCAACTGAGCAGCCGGAAGACCAACTTCTAATGCCTTGCCAGCAACATAACTGGCCCCAGATTCTAGATAATCACCCGGCTTTCTTTGTAAAAATGGCTTTTGTGGAAGAACATTAGATGGTCCCTTTGCCTGCAACTGTCCGGATTCATCCATCGTCATCTCAGGAACATTTGGTTGTGTAACAGTAATATCCTGAGATCCAGCTCCACGCAGTGACGAACCAATACCAGTGCCAATAGCACCACCACCCAACGACAGACCGGCTCCACCGGCTCCAGCAGCAGCGGGAGCAAGACTTGCCCCAGCACCAGCTTCTGCAACAGCAGCCGTAGCAGCAGGAGCTAGACTAGCTCCGGCAGCCAACACTGCAGGAACTACAAATCTATTCTTTTTAGCCACAGCAATAGGCACATGCTTAGGCGTGTGACTTAAATGCCACTGAGATGAAAAATCAAATCTACCCGCATGAATAGCCTTTAGCTGATCTTTTGTAAATCTTTTACCACTAGGACCTACGTATAAACTTTTCATTAGACTCTGATTACTATACCAGAATTATTGTCCTTTATTTTCCTGGCATGAATACCTATCTTCGAACTGATGTCCTCTGAATTAACGGGGACAGCCTCGTTTTTCGCAGCTTCATTCAACGCCATATATGCAAGAACATCCAACTCAACATCACTTATTTTCATCAATACCACCTGAATAAAACGTACTAGTTCTGACTCCTTCTTCTATCTTTTTATCAAATTCCGATGGATAACCAACACCCATCAATCTTTCCTCGGTCTGTCCTGTAGGAGCCACAGGAGTTATCTTGGCCTCTATAGGAGTTGTCACTGGACCCACGAATTCAGTTATCTCATAAGATGGCTGAACAGCAGACCCTATTTTATATACTTCGGCAGATTCAATCTCTTTAATCCTTTTTTCTCTGTGTTCTTTCTCTAACAGATAAATTGATACAGCTTCCTTTGCTTTCTCAAATGCAGCATCCTCCGAATACTGTGGATTCTTCAAAAGAGTAGCTTGTGTTAGAATGCTTATCGCAAGATCTACGGGAATATCAGCACCCTTCACATGCAACTCGCTATTCTTAATGGAAACGGCACGCGCCTCCAAATTAAACTCGAACGGAAACTTCAGATCATTGTCTATCCTAATAGTGTTGATCCCCGACAAAGCAGGCTCGTTGCCTATAACATCAAGAAGCCTCTTTACAGTCTGCCTCTCCTTTGGTTGACCCCCTCTTATGACATAAGTGGTTTCAAGCAAAGGAACAGAACCCCGTTCCTTCTCGCTGAAATAATTGGTATGCCTTATCTCCGTTTCTATCTTATGAACCTCGCTCTTTAATTTGTTCATTTGCTCATTATGCTTTTCTTTCAGTGCATCTGAATCGTCACCCTTTCCTATTTTTATCAACATAGGATTTGAACTCTTTGAAATTATTGAATCAGACTCCCTACCGAGTTTGTTCATCATAGCCATCACGGCCTTCCTTTGCTTTTCGCTGTAAAACGTCATTTTGATCAACTAAGCAATCCTGAGCTTTCTAAAAGATATCTGCCTGGAGTTCCTGGCTCTGTATGCCTAGCCGCATAATCTGCCTTGCTTTGCATCTTTGCCTGGATGTGTATGGCCTCTGGTGAAGAAGCCCCCCCTTCACTCACAGCAGATTCATATCTCTGCTGCTCGCCCAAAGCCCCCATAACAGATCTAGGCACTCTACCCATAGTTATGGGCTTGTCTATGAGCTTCATCTTCCTAGGATATGAAGGAAACTCCTTAGGAGGAACTTTTGTATATATGTTCTTAAGTGGTATGACTGGTTTTGACTCTGGCATAGAAATAGAAGGAGCAATAGAAGGCAAACCACCAACTACAGAAACGGTCCTTGGAATCAATAACTGCCTTGTTTGTCTCGGCGGAATTTTTGCGCCGGTTCCACGCTCTATTTCTCTTGGAGGTATCAACCAATTCATAGATCCCCCCGAACTCGTCTTCCAGAAATCAGGAGTTGGAATATTTTGGAACAAAGGAGGCATCTCCCCCATCATACCAAAATCTTTGGATGTATATTTTACATCGGCCCCACCATATCCTCTTTCCTTGCTTACAAACTGCTCTCCACCCCACAACTTAGCAGCTTCTAAAGTTGGAATCAATGCAGCTTGTCCTATACGAAGATCCATACCAGGCGGCATTCCCAAACCCATAGATTTACTCACTGCAAACGGCTCCATCGGATATCTAGGAACACGCTCATATTTGAAAGCCGTCCCCGTCCACACAGGCTGAACTCCCGGAGGCGTCCAGAATTCCCTATTAGGAGCTTCCATAATGTCAGCCCCCACCGCAATGACATCAGAAACAGCACGTCCAGCAACAGTACCGAACGCCTCAGCTCCTGGTCTTATAACATCAGGAGCAGCTTTAGCTGCACCTTTAACAGCACTAACAGCGACATCTTTGGTGCCTTGAACTATTCTCCTCGGACCGGTGACTATGCCCCTAGCAGCGCCGCTACCAATACGTTGCAATTCAGCAGTGCCTTCTTCACGCAAAGTCTTCCCAAATGATTCACCGACAATATCGATCGGTATTGTTATCGGCTCTGATATCCTCTCCCAGAATCCTTTCTTTTTTACCAACTCCGGCTCTGGAACATATTCAACATATTCCCCCAAAATGAAGGGAGCTTCGTATGGCGCTGTCTTAAAATCAAATTCTGTCCCCTCATCTTTTTTGTAAGATAGTTTCTCTGGTGGTTTTGCTTTTGCTTCCCTGGTTCTGCCACCCATCTCAACAGTAGGAGCATCGTTTTTTAATTTAACTTGTGGCACTTCAGAAACATCAATTTCCTCTGGTTGTACAGTTTTGTATGATGCACTAACAGTAAAATCGTCTGGCTCCTTACCAGTTTCTATTTTATATGAGGAGCCCATAATAGGACCGTTTTCATCGTAGGTATATTCGTTTTTAGATTTCTCTGCAAATCTGCAATTACGCATATTCGCAAACATAGCTCTTCTTTGATCATCCCTCATGCCATTTCTAAATCTCATTCATACACCTGCGGAGTATAAGCCACATCAATTGGATATTCACCAATCGGACTATAATCCGATTTTTCTTTTCTGAACGTTGAATCAACTAGCTTTTTTATGTAATCTTTTTCTTCAGGATTAGGCATCTCTTCTTTCTTTTCTTCAACAGCTTCCCCTATAGCATCAGATAATTTCTGCTCTTTCAAATCTTCTGAAGCAACTCCAGCAGCTGCAGCTTCTATAGCAGCACGTCTAGCCTCTGAATCCAACAACTGCTGTTCTATAGCCCGCCTTATTCCAGACGTCTTAACCTGTCTGATACTTGATAATCTTCTATGGAATGTGTCATCAGCTTCATCAAACTGAGACACGATATAATCATCTTCAGGCAATATACCTGCAAATACAGCCTCAGTTAATTTGTCTCTGAACATATTTTTTAAACTTTTATCTTTATCCAATCTACCCATCAACACATTGAAATCAACATTATCTTTTTCCCTCATTATAATGTTGAATAGCTCGTTTGCTTCGTGTTCCCTAGTATCTGTGGTATCCATAAACAATGAAGATGACTTTATAGCACCTATTTGCTCTAATTTTTTTGCCATTATATCCACATTTCTCTCGAATGAAAGATTATCATCGTACTCTGCCCAAAAATCAAATGTCTGTGGATCAAAATCATCTGATATCTTTGGAGCAAGTCTTTTGATGATCCTTTCTATATTCTTTTTCTTGTCTACTGCAAACGAATTGCACATAGGATGTGAACTGAAAACATTTCTCCCCAAAGAAGCAAAAATAGCCTTTCTCTGAGCATCATTCTTGAATATCATAACTGAATTTAGCCTCCGCAACTCCTCTATTATCCATCATGTATATTAATCCATCCTTCATAGGCTCCGATCTTCTAAAATGTAAATGAGCGACACTCCCACCACTTTTAGATCCAGTTACAACCTTCATTTCTGGTCTATAAATAATTATGTTTGGCGTTTCTTTGTATTCTAAATCAGCTCTAAGATGACTATCATCTAATGCCTTAGGCGTCTCCTGTATATCTTTTTTTATAATATCACTCAAAACAGATGCAATCCTATCTGACATTCTCATCTCCTGCTCATCCGTCATATTCATTTTTTCTTTAGCGAACATAGCGCATCTTTGCCCTGCTGAATAAATCTTACCATCTCTACCAATAAATCCTCTCATTTATAATCCTGGAAAGGTTTTCTTGTTATGCCTTTTGCACCTATGTTGATGAAAAGATCCTTTGTAGCCCGCATTCCTTTGGCCACCGTTTTAGACTTTGGACAATCCATCCTGTCCATCCATTTATATTCTCCAGTTTTAATAATTTTGTTTTTCATTTAGTATACTCCTGCATTATCTGATGGATCCATATCAAGAACCCTATTTGCATACTTATCATAAATAAGCTGCCTGTTGGTAGGCGCAGCAATAGCACCACCACTCAATGTAGCAATGAAAGCAGCCTCAGGATTAATATTTGCAAACGGATTTTTAACTGCCATCTCGTGCTTCTTTATTTTTAATCCGAGATGATCTAACATCCCATCACCCTTCATCCTGCCAAACATAGCTTTGCGTTCTTTATCGCTTCTGTGCCCAGTTTTCATTTTAACTTAGAAATAATATAAAATCAACTCTTTCAGACAAAATACACTCCATCCTTTGGTTAACCATTTAGTGTATTATTTGTATTTATATAAAGGAATTCTAAGCTTATAAATACGAACTCAAATCAGCTCAAATGCTTCCTTCTATAACTATCTATATCCTGTATAGATATTTTTTCCGATATAGTAAGATCGGGTAAATTAAGCGAACCTATTGCCTTGGTCGAACCATGCGTCTTAATTGGTGTTTTATCCAGATATATAGGAGCTTTACCATGATGACCGGAAACTAGTTCTGGCAATTCAGCCTCAAGCGGCCTGATTATCTCTTTATCTACCTTTTTTCTTAATGCTTTATATGGAATTGACTCATCTAGTTCAACCCCAACATGATATCCACCCCTAGTGTTTATAATATAAGGAGTCTTACCAACAGACTGTTTCATCTTCCCGTAAACCGCCTTAGTAGCTTCTTTAACTTTCTTTTCTTCGACATCTCCAAGATTATCAACATCTAAAACCAAAAGATCTGCTCTACCAAGATTCCCTTTCTCAGATGTCTCGGGAAGGAGTTCTATACCGTGCTCTCGTACTATCTCGGAAAGTTCATCTTCGCTGCCTATTGTCGTATAAGAAGACTTACCCGGAGGATGTCTTCTAACAACCTGTTGCCCCCCATGTTCATATCTAACCAATACATTACGTCCCTCCAACTGAGGCTCTAATTTAGGCCAGATCCCCCTATAGTATTCGTCTATCTTATACTTAGGAACCCCCGCTATAGTTTTCTGCCAGGTCTCTAAAGAATAATCTGGCTTCTTAGAAAAAGCCCCCAATCTCGCAAATATAGCTCGTCTTTGAGAATCGCTTCTGAATAACATAATCACACGTTCAACAACTCATCTAAATCCTTATTCACCTTACTTCTGACTATCAGCTTTACGGGACCACCAGCATATTCGTCGTCCACCTTTACAGCACCAACAACTTTTTTCTCTGAAGGCAAATTCTTAGCATATTGTGCCAATAAATCATCTACATTCTTTCCAACATCAGATTTATCTTCTGCAATCTGAATAGACGTATCAACCGGCTTTATTGTTTTTGCATAATCAGCCAAAACATCTGCTTCTGGTATATATCTTGGAACTTCTTCAGTTGGTTGCTTGACAGAAGCTGACACCCAATCTGGGACATCTGTTTTTGGAGGAGTGGTTATATCCACTTCTTTGATTCCAGAAACAACAACATTATTATATGATGGCGTCCTAAACTCCACTTCTACAGGATATAAAGAAGCCCCGACCTTATTGATTCTAGCGAACATCGCACGCCTTTGTTTGTCTGTAAAATTCTTCATGATTCACCCTTTAATGCACCAACACCAAGATCTTCCCTAAGTCTTTCTATACTAGGCTGACGCAAAGCCCCTTTGACATCTTCTTCCATATACTTCAAATCCACACCAAACCAGTCCGACTCTGGAATAGTGACTTTATCAAGACCGTGAGGATTATACTTATTAAACAGATACTTCCTCTCCTTCATAGACAGTCCCGAACCCACCTTACCTTTGCTAACAAACTTACCATCCTCGAATTGACCTATAAGAAGAGCACCAACACCATCCACATTTGAACCCTTACCGCGTTCAAATCCATAAACGGTGAATGTACCTCCTTCTGGCTTCTTATACTTCAACCAATTTTTCTTTTTACCTGGATCGTATGTAGAATTTAGATCTTTAAATACCACACCCTCCCCACCACCTGCTATATATCTGTCGGCATAATCCAGCTTGTTGTCATAGATGCAATTTTCTTGATTTAGATTCTCTGTCCCACTACCTATAACCTCATCTAGTAACTCTTTTCTCTTGTATAATGGCAATACCTTTGTATCGTGCCCCTCCATTTCCATCACATCAAACACCTTCAATACCGCAGGATGTTCTTCTATTTGATCTTCAAGCTGCTCTCCCTCTTCCATATTTATTCTAGCAACAACATTATGAAAATCATTCTTATCATGTACTTTGGAAATTATTTCTCCCTCGATTATATAAGGTTCGTGTTCACCAAAAAGCTCATCAACATCAGGAACAATATCCGGAAATTTACTAGATATATTATCTCCACCCTTCCTAGGATTGAACATATCTATTCCGTTGTTCCCGACTATGACCACTCTTATGCCGTCATATTTATCGCAGACCCCCCAATCCTTATCTTTGTCTAGTTCAATTGCCTTACTACGATCGATAGTACCCGTTAGCATTGAAACTCCGGTTCTTTTAACGCCATCTAAGATAGCTTGATTTGCAACCGAAAATCTATTCAACCCAGCAAAGAAGGCCTTGCGCTGCTCATCAGTCTTGAATACCATATTCCGGCCACTCATAATAACTCAAATCTTCACTCGGCCTCATGCTGTATCTATTTCTTTTAACATGAGTCTTTTCTTTCTCAATGAGCCTTTGTGAATAACTTTTTTTATGCCCGCCACTCTTTTCTTTTTTATATTGATCTTCGAGCTTTTCTTTTGTCTTCAGAACCATATCGGCCCCAACATATCCCATACCGAGTCCAACCAGCAAAGGCATACCAGCTACAACGGTACTACCAGCAGCACCGGCAGCATCAATACCCATAGCAGAAATATCCCCAGCACCATAAATAGGCGCATAGGAAAATTTATTATGCCCATCTTTATTTATGTTCGCAAACATCGCTTTCCTTGATTTATCATCCATGCCTTTCATTTTCAGAAAACAAAGTACTATACATAGCCCTATCTAATCCATCCTCATCATCCTCATCATCAACATCATTACTAAATTCATTCTTTTTAGTTAAATCCACCTCATACCAAAATTTATCAAAAGGTACTTCAGCCCCATATACACTATGTTTTACTTTCAAAGTTTTATCAGTGAAAAGTATATCTTTAAGTTTAATCGGAATATCCTTCTTAAATTCCCTATCAGTACGCTTATTGAAATCAGAAAAAGATTCTTTACTCAGTCTATCCTTGATAAGAACCTTAAAGTCCCTATTGGTCTTCTTGTTAAAATCAGAATAAGAAAGCCTGCTAAAGACGGCCCTCTGCTCTTCTCTAGTTCTAAACCTAAGTGGTTTGTGCATCCACATTACCAAATAATACAGATTATTTGCTCATAATATATTACGTATTATAAGCTTATAAACCTATTTTTTGGCTCTAGGTTTAACATCTAGAATATCTTTGAACTTAGGATCTCCAATCCACTCATATTTGACCCATATAACCACGACGGTAGCCAATATGACAAGAGACAAGAGCATCACTAGGAAATATGTCCCTGAATTGCTTGTTTCTAAAGCCAAATTTTTGGCACATTGCTGTATTGTAGAATTAGACCGTATCTGCTCGTTTTTGAAGTCTGTAGCAAGCTTATTATACATATCAGCAGAATAGCTTACTTCCAATGTAGAATGACATATATTCAGATTTCTCCTACAATTATCAAACGAAACATTCAAACCAAAAATCATCTGATCATAAGAGGTACAGTTAGGCTTAGGACAAACGGAACAAACAGGACACTCCTGCAGTGTTGTAGTCGTTATATAACCAGAAAGAGTGGTAGTCGTAACTGTTGTGGGAGGACTATAAGGAGGACCCCACGCAGATAAAGTAGCATTATAAACAAACCCCCTCACAACATCTCTATACTCAGGAGTGACCGTGCCCGCTGTACGCCAACAATCCGCCCCACCCGTATATGTCTGACATATACCTCTGAATACCTGTCCTTGTCCAGAGTGAAGAATAGAACAATCCCTTCTTAGGACAGCGTTGTTGTTATCGTAATAAACAAGAGTGTTACCCTCACAATGAGCACCTAGCTCAGCAAAGGCAACACCTCCAAGAAGATATATTAAAAGACATATAATCCATCTTTTCATGTAGGTGTAGTACAGCCAGCACCCGACGGTGCAGTAGAAGCATTGCTCAAAGTTTGACTGCAACCAGACAGCGTTGGATTATATGTGCATATACCAGTCTTGATATCGTTAGCCGCCAAACCCTGGAACACATATCTGTTGTTGGCATAGAATGTCGGACTTGCGTCTACTTTTAGTCCTTGTCCTATCTTTATGTCATTACGTAGCAAAGTCTTGCCTTCATCTCCTTCTGAACATGTCTTCAATTTAGCTATATCTATATTATTCTTTGTAGCACATGTCTGCCAATCAGAACTTGTTATATTGGTATTTCTACACCATATATAATTTAGATAGGTTGATGGACTTAGTTCTTTGGCACACAACTCTAATATATCGTCTGTTACTTCTGTTGGACCGTGTAACGAAGTGAACTGCCCAGAAGCGTTATCATAATCCGCTATATAATGTATGCTCAGATTTATATCTTTTAAAGCCCCCAATACATCTTTCATAGAATTGGTAGCCTGTATACCATATGGACAATGACTCATGATGAACAGATCAACTTGTTTGGGCTTAAGTTCCCTACAATCTGTCAACGCAGGACATTTTAGACAATCAGCAGAACCATCATCTTTATAGCATGTAGGATCATATGTAGCACCTATAGCAAGCGACAGATAATTACCTGCCGGTTTTAGATATTGACTTACAGTATTTATATATTGCGATTTAGTCACATTGGTTTCAAAGAGAACCAATGGAAGATATTTAGCACCGGAATCAGCAAACAACTGCTTGCCAGTAGTCTGACTTATATCATATTCTATGATCATAGGATTGCCCAAAGCCGACTTTAGATTTTGCACTAAACCCGTAGTATCGCAATTCTTGCATTTTTGATCGTTAATGATGCGTATCTTTAATGTCTCACCCTGAGTAGTAGAAGCAGTTGCCTGGATTTTAGTACCTGAACCCAACGCCCGACTTAAGGTTGAGATAGTATTAGAAAGAGTTGTAACCTGACTATTTAGACTGTTAGCATGAAAAACCAAGAAAACATTCAACAACAACGAGAAAATCAAAAACCCCGACAAAAGCTTTTCCTGACTTAAATTCGATTCAACCTTATTTGTAGACATAGCTTAACACCTTATTTATTGTATATATACTAGGAATTCAGAGTTTAAAAACATAAATTTAACGTACATATCTCTTGTCCTCACCCATCAGCCGTCCTGAACCCCCTCCACCTCTTCTACCACTAGACCTCTTAAAGCTGCTTACATCGCCATATTTGCCCATTTCCATCCATGTCAATATTATTTCTGCAATTCGACTGCATTCGTTGTTGAACTTAAGATATGGAAACGTAGCATTAACGCATACCATAAGACCCCTTTGAGACGGCATTATATGATTGTTTTTACACTGCTCCATATAATTGAGGAACATTTCTGTTTCAGCAACCTCATTAGACTTTGTTTCAAACCATCCTCCTCCCTTATGCAGAACATCATCCAAGAAGCCATCCTTCATAACCTCGTAAGTATCTAGTTGTTCCTTGCCTAAAGTCCTGAGCGGAGAATTAAATAAAACATAACCTAAAGTCTTTCTGTCCCCAGTCTGAAGAGCCATCCTGCTCTTTTCAAGAGCAAATGATATCTGCCCGGGTATACCTTCCATGCAATATGACCATGTAGGAGAGAAAAAATAACGCGGCGTGCAAACGATAATGAATATTTGTCTTTTACGAACTGTTTCGAAAACAGTGTTTATCTCGCTTAATACCCTAAACGATCCTTCCCCCCAATTACGAGCAACTTCATCAATGACATAACATCCCTTGTTTCTTAGATTCGGCAAATCGTCTATGAATTTTCTTAGATCCCAATAACAACTTTTATTCACATCAAAAGCTGGATCTATTGCCTTAGCCAACGACAAAGCAGAATAACTCTTGGAAGTGCCCGGCAGACCATAGAATAGAAATATTAGATTCATCCCACATGACTTAGCAAAATCTATCTTCTGCTTCAACTGCGAAGTCATGTCTATCCTAAACGCATTCTGATAATATTTATCAGACATCAATCTCTGATTGAGCATATATAGATCAAGCTCACACAAAGATTGCCTATATGAAATCAGCGCCTCTGGTGGCGTTGGTGGAGGCTCTGGAACAGTCTCTGGCATTGGATCAGCGACTTTACCAACATCTGGTATCAACGCAGCACTCTCCGGCATCAATATATCACCCTAGATAATTTGAATCTATTCTTTTTATCCACTATAAGAATATCAGAATTATCTACAACACTTCCTATCTTGAATGCATCTGTCTTTGCCTCTATATTTTCAGCATCTTCTTTATCGACTATGATACAGAACCCAACACCCATATTGAATGTCCTATACATCTCATCATTGGAAATATTACCGAGTTCTTGTATCTTTCTAATAATCGGAGGAGCTTTTGGTAATGAATCTAGAATAAAACCATGATTGGTTAATCTATGCAAATTAAGAAACCCCCCACCAGTTATATGAGCCAGACCACGCACATTAAAATGCTTTAAAATACTCAAAATTTCGTTGACATAAATTTTAGTTGGCGTTAAAAGATTGAACCACATATTCTGAGGCAACACTTTTCTAGCCAATGTTAATCCATTACTATGAACACCAGAGCTAGCAAAACCCAAAATAGAATCACCCACTTTTATATTTTCTCCTGTTACGATATCATCTGTCCTAACAATACCCAAAGCAGTTCCGGCCAAATCGAACCCATTATCGCCAACACCCCTTATGACATCTGGCATAGAAGCTGTTTCTCCCCCTATAATAGCAATACCAGCCATCTTGGCCCCTTTAGCCAAACCTCGCGACAATTCTTTAGCTATATCTATGTTCATATTCTGCATAGCAATATAATCGACCATAGCAATTGGCTCAGCACCAACGCAAAGCAGATCATTGACATTCATTGCAACACAATCCACCCCAACAGACTCGTATTTACCCAAAGCCTGCGCTATGATAACCTTGCTGCCGACACCATCAGTAGTTAGAGCAAGAGAATAATCACCAAATTCTACAAGATTAGCATAAGCACCCAAATCACATTTTACTTCTCCAAATGGCTTATTTTTTCTATTTTCAAAAGTTGGTCTTAAAATTTTTTTAATAGCGTTAACAACATTATTTTCTTTTCTGAAATCCACACCAGACCCAGCATAAAGATTTTCAACCATTCAACAAAACCTCCTTTCCAAAATATATCAACTCAAAAATATCTAATTCCTTGGAACGAAAGATATTTCCATCAACTCTTTTAACATCGAATAAAACATCCCTATATCTTCTGTCTACCATGGATATCCTATTCGGATCATCATGCAATTTCTTTCTTATTTCAAGTTTCTGCTTAACAGTAAACTTCTTGGATGTATCAAATTTTATATGATACCCCCTACCAGTCGGAGAAATAAAAAGCTTGACATACCTTGGAGAATAGTCCTTGTATATCTTTATTATCATACGCCTTACAAACTCTACATTTCTCTTATCGTAATCTAAACCTATGTATGACATTATCTAATATGTTGGAAGCTTTTCACCATTTAGCTTTTTCAACTCAGCCAATATTTGTAAAAGAATAAAGGTATCTTGCTTTATGAACTCATGGAAAGAATCCTGATACAACGCTTCGTAATCTATCTTCTTAGCCTTCTTATTTTTATTTGCCATAGAAATATCACCTTTATTTAATCTGCAACAATCCTATTACCAACCCATCTATATTTTATAACTGAATCCCTATACCCAAAATCCTTGTCTGTATAAACTCTATTATTTTCCATACTTTGGAAAAAAGCATTTATCTTTGTAGAGAATTTATCATCATCAACTATATCACCAAATCGTTTTTTAATAACATCTCCTTCGACCTCCATGACACCAGCTATCTCCGGAGATGCCTCAGAAACACGAACATCGAACTCTCCGATGTCCATAATACTCTTCGCTTTATAACCGGATGAATCTGCTACCCTATCCATCATAAACTCCCTAGCCGATTCCATAGTTGTCTCGGCATCCCATCCATAAAAAACCCCCTCAATAGAATATATAACTGGAGGAGAACCTCTTTTCTTAGGAGTGCCCGCCGAGCCATGATATGTCCAACTTATGTTAACCAAGTATGGCTTCATTTCTGTCATCTGCCCCTTGGGTATCTGCTGACGTTCCCTTTCGAGCTCGTCTGCCCTTTTGTCATGCGCTTCCATCCTATCTTTAGTTTCCCCAGTACCGACATAACCCATCTCTTGTTTTATTAAATGATCTACTTCATGTCTGGTCAGCATACCTAAAGAATTAGCGCGTATCTGATAATCATTATCACCTTCACCCAATCTTTGATGCAAAATGAAAGGCTCTAGAGTTCTCATGAACTCTTGGGGAGGAATATAGACGTATTCTTCGGATACTTTCTTCTGTCTTGCTATCTTGGATTTTAGATTCTTGACGGCATCCACTACTTCTGGATTAACACTGAATCTGCGCTCCAGTCTCCTTTCCAAAGGATCTTTAGGAGGAGCTTCGTATCTCGGCAAAACATCCTTACGCCGTTGCCATGGGTTTCTAACTGCAATGGTTCTCACCTCTTAAATTTTCTTTCTTACAAAATTTACACATAATACCATGTTTCTTCCACCGACCACGTTTTAAACGATCCGAGGTCATAGAAATATTATGCCCATTAGAACATATTATATCAAGAGGAGAATCATAACTTACATATTGATTTGATAATAAAATACCACCTTTCGATTCGACAATTTCACGTTCTTCATCCAAATCATGTATATGTAAATCAAATTTTCTATAATCAATATTCAATATCTTTTTATTAATATCTAACCTGGATTTAACACATCTATCATAAATAAATTTAGCAATATCTCTAAAAGGAATAGTACCACTCACTATAACTAGTATAACACCGCGTTTCTTACATAAATATCTTTTAATTTTATCATTAGAGACACATTCAACAAATCTTTTATGAGTATGAAACCACGGAGATTCTTTTGTATGCTGCTCACCGTTATATTCAAAAGCAACCTTCAACTTATCATTATATCCATCCAATTCGAGCCTATTCCCATCTTTATTAACTAACCATTCGGGTCTGCATCTAAAGAATTTTGCACCAAAACCAATCTCAAAAAATTTTCTAGTAATTTTTTCTCCAACAGACATTACCTTACAATGAGGACACCACGTATCATTAATCAATACATTGTGATAGCACGCATACCATTCATGACCAAATCTGCACATCCAATGAATTGGAATCTTATTGTTCTTGTATTCTTTTGCTAAACAAAATCCACGCCTTTCATAAGCAGTTCTTTTACAATCATCTAAAGAATATCTTTTAGAATCTAGCATCCTTTCAAAACCACAGACTGGACACCAACATTTATCATTGACTACTGTACTATATGAAGAATACCAAATATGACCGCATATACATTTCCATTTTAAATGAGTAACACTATTTACATATTTATTTGATAGACAAAGACCGTCATGTTCTTTAGCAACATCCTTTGCCTTCTTCAATTTAGCTTGACGCTCTTCTGTAGTGTTAAAATTCATTTTAAATAAATGTTAAATTATGATTTAGCATTACCATTCAAATCACCATTATCATCTTCAATTTTTTCACCAAAAACATTAACCTGACCTGGTGTGACTTTATACTCCTTTGCATACTTCTCTGCAACATCCATGAAATTTTCTATCTTGGCAAGAAGTACATCTTCAATGAACTTCTGTAACGTAAAACCATCTTTGTCACATAATCCACACAGACCATTCTTGTTGAAACTGCAAAGCATGCACTCCCATTTGTATAAACTATTCTTATCAGGAACAGCCTTCTTCATGAAACAATACTTCAGATAATTTAGTCTGTCTATAATTCTGTTTTTGAAATCTATAGAAATATCAGAATCATCAACTTCCCATGTAAAGTTATCATCAGTGGACATCTCGTAATAAATAAGATATCCTTTTTTAGCGTCAGTCAAAAACATATATGTCATCAACTGATCCATATGACTATCATTGTATGCACGCTCTACATGCTTCCAATCTTCTTCCGGTAAATAACGTTTGGCAGCCCTTAACGAAAAATATACTTTACCATTCGGAGCCTTGAACCAAAGCTTCTTTACAGATTTGAATTCAACTATCTCTTTGATCTTACCGTCTTTATCTTGGATAGCATGATCTGTATGTCCCTCCATAGAAGATAAAGATCCTTCTCCCTTCACATACAACGGATTATGATGCTCCCCAAAGAAAACATCTTCCATCGCATGACCACGGGCAAATCTGCGCCTTGTCTCAAATTCAACTGCCGTTGGAGCTGGCACAACACGAGCCAGATATGACTTCCTTGGGCAATATAAAACTTCTGTTACTCCATATATATCGTCAGACCTTGGACGCTCTTTATATGGAAACGCCTTCGTAAACTGTTCCGGTAATCCGTCTATCTTTTTAACCACTTATTTTCACCTTTTATTTGTATATAATATATAGGAAGTCACTCTTTAAATACTCATTGTCTTAGAACCATTGATCCAATTTCATCTGAGAATGACCTGACTTCATCTCTTCTATACTGTACCCTAAAGCCTCAAAAATGGTGTCTAGCTTCATCAATATGCCACGCTCCACCATCATATCATAATCAACACGTATACCATGTTCCTCAAGTTTATCTTCATCCCCCCTCATATAACAAACCCCCCCGGCAGGAGTATTCTTAGCATACAAAAACAGACATTTACTACCCTCGCCAAAATCATACCCAAGATTAACATTAGACCATTCTGCAGACTTTATGAAAACACTATGTGCAGACGAACCAAGATAATCACCGAACTTCTTTGTGAACGATCTGGGACTTGCTATATCATCCAGTGGCGCTTGTTTATATTCATCCATCTTCTCTAAAATAAATTTGTACACATCTTTCTTCGGAGTTTCATTAAGCAACATCTTATACAATATCTTTAGAAAATCCTTGGTGAACCTAGATGAATCTGAACGCCTAGTCTCAAATCCTACAATATCAACAAGCTGACCGTACTTAGCCTCATCATAAGTTTTCCCTTCTTTCCATTTTAGAAGACCCAGATATCTTTTCTTCTTACAAGCAATCATTACACTATAAATTTTCTCGAACTTAATATCGAACTTCATATTGCTTATCCCAAACTGATTTGAAAACTCGGTGTATGACTCATTTATATCATCTTGCAACTCCTTACCAACCTCGACCATTCTCTCTAAAGAATAATCATCTGGCAACTTAACATACACGCTATCTGTATCCCCTGTTATAACAACATACCCATGCTTCTCAACAATACGCTGTGTATGAAGATTTATCTCTCTGCCAACCCATGTAATCGTCTTAGCAACATCCTCTAAGAAATACCTAGATCTGAAAAACCCAAGAACTCCATAGATACTCTGAGAAACTGCTTGGAACTTCCCATTTCTCCCAGCAAATAAAGTATGATTATCCTCTACCTCAACACAATAAACATAACCATCATATTCTGTCTTCTGATAAACATTTTTAATTCCCTGTTTAGTCTTACCTATAACATGACCAAACTTCTTTTTCTTTTTACAATATACTCTATATACAGAAACATAATCTTTACACTCCTCAAAATAAACTTTTGAATGTCTACCTAAATGTAGACAAATCATCTGAACTCTCTCAGCTAACTCTTTTGATACAGTAGAATATGTATATCCATCAGCAGAACCATCCCCAAAAAATAAAGAATCTAAGAGAACTTGCAAATACTTTTTATCATATTTCAACATCCATAAAGGAACAGTTTTATTATATGCACCAATACCGAATTCAGAATTAAATATATCAAATAATAATTCTCCAGTAACCATAGTATTTGCAACATCATGATCATTAATATGCGTATTGAATTTAAGACCCATACGATTCAAAAGATCTGTTATGTCCTTATTTCTATTGTTCTTCTGAGAAACAACAATATATCTACATATACCTCTCACATTACCATTATCATATTCCTTCCTCTTTGATGAATACGAACTCCCCTCACTTATATAATATCCAGCCAACTCAAACCAATCAGATGTCTTATATCTGAACGGAATAAACTTTTGTAATCTACCACAACTAACAAAAATATTGTAACCACGCGTATAAAATAAATGTATATTATTTTTTATATTATCAAAACTAAAAATATACAACTGCCTATTATAATCATAACTACACTTAAATTCCCTAGTTAGATCATCCTTAGATTCTATACCTATAACAGAATCACCCTTCAACCACCTTTCTAGAGTTATATACTTATCATCACACCCACCATCCATACCTCTAAAAGGAGCGTACATATTATCTACATAATCATCAAATAAATTCTCAGCATTAACAAATCTATACTTCATACTTTTGTTACCAGCGTTGCCACCACCCATAAACATTCTATGATTTGGAGTTACTATAAAATCAGAATCAGAACTATGTATGTGATACATATTATCTCTGTATCTATATTTAAATGTCTTAGTAATCTTCTTTACTTCAGTCTTAAGAGTGTCTGGATTTACAGAATACACCTCATCACCAACTTTGAAATCCTTTATATTTTTTATTCCATTGGGAGTTAGCACTTCAGTATCATCGCTAAAACAATTGGTAAGGAACTTAGTTACATTTTGCTGCGCATCCAAGACCTCATATTTATTGGTCTTGCCATTCTTACCAAACTCATCCAACATTTCTTTCTTTATCTTTTTTCTTCTATCTAGAAAATCTTGTATAAGACTTGGAATAAACCCCATAGGTGCAGACACAAACGAAACCCCGTTGCCAAACTTTATATCTCCATTAGAATCGATAGTCTCAAGAGACATATTACCAGCCAATATGATTGAAGGATACAAAGAAGCTAAATCCAAACATATGACATTCTTATGCAAACCTTTTATAGGCTCTTTAACTATTGCACCTTCAAAATCTGGAGGAAGTGCATCCTTATTAGCTGACGGCATACACAACTTTCTTTTGTGTGCCTCCTTCAAAAAATAAAAATCTAATATCCTAGAGTTTGCAAGAGTCTCGTCTAATGGGACACCGGTGAATGTAGCTATACCCTCGAAGAAATCTAAAATCTTTTTCTTCTCATCTAATTTAACGCATATCTCCAAATCCGCAATATTATATTCAATCAGAGTTTGCAACTTCTGTTTCCAAAGTTCTTCAAACGTCTCAGTGAATTTTATCTTTGGAACTTCGAATTCAAACATACCAACATCATCAAGCTTAAAACTTTCCAATTGACCGATATGAATTTTCTTATATACCTGCAGCAAATCTAAAACATATCTTCCCTTTATTATAGCCTCGCCATCAAACTTATCAACCCCAACGAATTTGATTGGAGATAAAACTGATGGTTGCATCTGCAACACATACATTCTATTAATCAGATATGGATAATCGAAAGATGTATTCCATGATGTCACTACATCTGGATTAACACCAACAAAATACATGCAGAAAGCATTTAACATTTCCTTCTCGTTTGAAAACCTGTGTAGCACAACATTCAGATCGTTGTGTTCATTCTTCTTTTCTGCAATGCGTTCCTTTATTACGAGAGTCTCCTCCGTTCTCTTCAGATCACCCCTCCACACGAAAGTATGATAAACTTTATTCTTGGTGTCATAGCAAGTCAAACAAATCACAGGATGAGTGAATGATCCTTTTAAAAATCTTGTTCCCATAGAAACTTCTATATCAACGAAAAATCTTATATTCTCTTTGTTAACATACCCCCTGTCTATTCTATATCTCCACGGAAATAATATATCAGCCTCATAATGTTTTGAGAACATCTCTCTTATTTGCGGAACATCATTCGGAAGTCTAGTGAACACTTTTATCAATCTTTCACCAAATATACTAACATGACCCGGCTCAGATCCCGTTATCCTGCTGTCATCGAAAGGTATAAGAGAATTCTCTGGAACATAGAAATACGGTCTAAACCCTTTAACAGGACCATAGAATATAGTGCCATCATCTCTAAGCTGATCGGTGTAAACTACAGCTCTCTTTGCATTATAATCTTGACCAATAATAGTATACTCGGTTTTCATTTATCAGACAGAACTTTATATATATCAGGCGGATCGAATATAATAACATTATCACCAACCATCTCTGACAACATAGAAATAGCAAGCTCTGTACTTAACCCGCTCAGCGAACAAGAACTTATAATAACATCTCTCTTTGCCCCAGCCTTTCCGCACTGCCCAAGATAATCCAATATATGGAATCTTATAGCACCTCTCTTTTGTTGATCATCATCGGTTCTTATGATACTATCTGTTCTCTTGTTGTCTTCCCAAAACAAATCATCTGTGTAAACGAAGTTGCATAACTTAGCATAAAATTTATCAAGCCATGTATAATCATCTTCGTTGCTACGATTTCTCATATTGATCAGCGAGTGACATTCTATCATCATTCTAAAATATTTATTTATTCTTTCTAGAGAATGAGTATCATCACCAAACCCTTCTGAGAAAGAACCTTTAGGCAAACAATACTTCTTGATTAGTCTATCTAAATTAGGCCTGTCGAAATCATCGCTGTATTCAAATTTAATTTTTATACATTCCTTAAGATAATCATCTACAGTCTTAGTGTATAACAAAGATCTAAGAGCAGTATCCGGTATTCTATCCTCAGGACTTTTAACTATCTCATCTATGACGCCAATACCCTTTCTAGAACTCTCAACATAAAATATAAAGGCAAACCTATCCAATATAGCTAGAGGCTCACCATCACGCCAACTCTTATTTGAAGAAGCAAACTCATCTTTTAACTGCGGTGGCATGGCTCGTAGATTGAAAGTTCTGTCATCAAAATCAGCACCCATCTTATTGGTAGATAAATATTTTATCGCCTTCATATGAGCGTCTGGAACATTAGAGGGAGCTAGAATGGTAGACATCCTAGACACTTCTCTTTTATTATTATGTTTCTCGGAAGTTATAGTTGTACTGCTCAAAGCGTTCTTAAGAACATTAAGATCCTCGTTAGACTTATCTAGGAACTCGTCCAAGACGGACATCTCATACCTTTCCAGAAGTCCAAGCTGCATGACAGGACTTCTACTTCCGAAAACATCAATCACTTCTGATGAACCCAGAAGCCCAGCATGAGTTACAGTTGTCGCATCTCTGAACGCAGACTTGTCAGTTAACGTGAATGCATAGAATTTAGTTACCGTAGACTTGCCACAACCAGGAGAACCAACTATCAAAGTTTGCGTTGCAGTGTTACCCATTAACCCAGCCATCCTAGTCATAAGTATAGCCATCTTGACATGGTCAAGACCTCTGACACTTTTGCCTATTCTCTCAGTATGCATCTTATCAATGTTCTTTATAAGATCCACCATCCTATCCCCACCAGTCCATACCAATGGCATTTCTTTAGGAACTGGCAAACCAACAGCCAATATAAATAGATTATATTTATCCTCGTTCTTCACCGGTATGACAGCAGCATCAAACTGATTCATCGGAAGTTTAGTTCTTGAAATAGCATCTATTTGATTTCCTTCATATATTACTTTAGACACATAAACAGTCATAGACTTTGCTGCTCTATCATCTCTCTTCATTACAGTTCCGCAACGACATCTAGGTTTTTCTTTATCAGATAAAGTCTTTATCTCTTCATCACATTTGCTACATTTAAAATAATGTATATACGTAAAAGGAACAGGAAGAGATTCGGAAACACATATCAACTTAACCAGCTGAAGATGTTGATTCTCATAATTTAGCTCGCCAAGCTTATATCCCTCTGGTATATAATATCTGATGTCTTCGTTATCGGCCAGGCACTCAAAAGTATTCTTCAAATCAAAAGATCTGTGAACAGGAATGGCATCCAGCACCGCAGCGTCTTTCTTCATTGTCTTGTATCTTTCGCGATCCTTTTTAAGTTCATCTATCAGCTTATTATATTCGGTATAGAAAGCATCATTCAAAGACCCGTCCTTATCCAACCAATCAGAAATAGTATTCTTATATGAATCTACAGCTACATCAGAAAATCCAAGAGTCTTTAATAAACCGTTGATATTGATCTTACCCACTGCCGTTTCTTGGGCTAATAAGAACCTCTCACATACCTTGTCGCTCTTTAGGAACCTCTTCAAAATTCCCATTATATCAGAGGTCTTTAAATCGTCACTATCAGACATGATCACAATTTATTTAATGAACTCTATCCTTTTGTCTTTATCGTTAAATCGTATAGACACCAACGTCTTATCGTCTTCGACCTCCCTTTTAATCTTATCATAAAAACTATCCAATGGCAATAATATACCATTACCACTCATGATAAGCTTAATCTCGCCTGGATAAAGAACAGGAAGCATATTACAAATACCATCCTTGAAGTCCGCAATGTAATCTTTTAAAACATCATCGCTATCTCCAATCAGATCTCCTAAAGGCAAAATACAAGAATCTTCCTTACCAAAGGTTTGTATGAGTTTCCCACCATCTGTCTTCATACTTGAAATTGAAACACCTGTATCATCATTCTTAGACAAATACAGATCTCTCGTAAAACCACAGCCAAGCTTGTCCCAAAAGATACCTCCAAGTTTTATACACCAAACACCATTGAATCTGAACAATCTGTATGACACCATCTTCTTCTTGTCATACTTCCTATTGAACAAAATCATAACCTTGTCAGCTTCTTCCAGAACCTGAAAACAAACATTCCATCCTTTGAGTATGACACTGTTCTCCGGAAGAGAATACATCTTTCTATAATATCTAACGAAGCTTACTACGGGAATATCTCCGTGGTACTTTACGGGATACCTAAAAACATGATCAATTTCTTCCATGACTAATAATAGGGAAGCTAGGTATAAATACTTGTCGGTTTAGCGGTACCCCACCTTTTTACATTCCATGTCTGAAGGTACCACCCCCACCTTCACTCAAGGCGTTTCAGAATGCCTCTAATATTTTAAAATTTATTCCTCGTTTATAGCCCGAATGAAGCCTCTGGCAAAATCTATATATTCCGATATATAGTATAAATAAGACACTTAATCGCCGTAACTTATATTTGATTAATAATTCACACACAGTAGTCACGACTTATTATTCGTATATGTATAAGAGACGTATGACGTTACTAGTACATATTTCTTAAGGAAGGTACGAAGGTTTTTGTAGTATAGTAGTAGTAGTAGTAGTATTAAATCGAGTTATAAAACAGAGCCCCCCTCGATCCCA
>Ga0209777_10000432_pt1 | contig 70153 bp, 73 predicted proteins | sample FrelakmetHBP12HB_FD_187147 | JGI IMG/M metagenome (GOLD analysis project Ga0209777, IMG submission 187147) | Freshwater lake sediment microbial communities from the University of Notre Dame, USA, for methane emissions studies -HBP12 HB (SPAdes)... | ecosystem: Environmental > Aquatic >...
GTTATTATCTGGATCGAAACTGAAAACATTTCTACCAGAATAGGTAAAACCTAAGAATCTTGAACTAGCTTGGTCGTAAATTACGTTTCTTATATAATAATTTTCTAAGCCAGTGTTGGCACTCTTAAAGCTTTTACCTTCATCAGAACTTATATACTCACCGTTGTTTGGCTCATTGAGAAAGACATAATTACCATAGGGAGATTCCACATAAGACAATCGAACCTGTGTCATGTTTATCATTATCGCGGCTCCTGTTGTTTTCAAGGTGAAAACCTTTTCATAAGAGTTCGAATCCGGGTTCAGCCGAATGATTCCACCAGAGCCTTGTGTGATTCCAAATTGTCCAACTGCGGATGGTATTTCAACTATATGATCAGGAGAAGTGGTTGGGTTATTCTCTACTTTTAACCAAGCTGTAGTTTTATCAGTAATTGGGTCATTTTTATATAGCTGATTATTTTCAATTGAAACGAAATATCCTCCCAGAGTCCCTATAAATTGACCTTTTAGACTTACTTTAAAGGGTTCCCAGCTATTTACTTGTGTTGGTTTGTTTTCAGCAAAATAGAGTTTATTAGCATTATTGCTACCATGTGTATAAAGGATAATACCGCTTTTGTAAGGGTAGATGTACATTTCATCAATAGTTCCAGATTTTTTAAAGGGGAGAGGAAGGTTACTTAATTCTCCAGTATTTGGATTCCATTCTTTGATCTCCTCATCGTAATTTAATAGTAAAAAAGTCTTGGAGCTCCAGGGAGAGGCTATAATAGTATTAACATCTTTTTGATAGCTTCCCCCAGCTTTATTAGAAATAAACTCGAATATTCCTCCGATAAGGATGCCAAAAAAGAAGATCGTTCCTATACAAAGAATACTTTTTATTTTCACAAGCCACCTCTTGCTTGAATGATCAAAAAAGCAAAAGCAACGAAATTATTAGCCATATGAATACCGATTGAAACAAGGAGGTTTTGCCTTCTCTGGTAAGAAATCGCCAAAACTAGCCCCATTAGAAAGATGATAGCTAACCCAGCAAGATATAAATGAGTTGCTGCAAAAATAAAACTACTAACAATTAAGCCAAACCACTTTCCCTTACTTGATAAAAGGGGTAAAAGGTAACCACGGTAAAAGATTTCTTCGCAAATTGGACCTATAATTACACCGCCTAATAGAATAAAAACCAACCCGTATTGGTCCAGCGCTTTTTTATCAAAAGCGTATTGAGTCTGCACATTTATGCCTAGATGAGAGACTAAAAAGTCGTAGGCAAAACTGAGTGCAAACACTCCGGCAGAAACAAGGAGGATAAATAAAAAATCTTTCCGAAGATTGATAAAATTGAACTTAAATAGACCTGGTGGCAGTGAATGTGATAGGTAACGCAGTAATACGACTAATAAGAATCCTCCGCCTGCTGCTAGTGTCATCAAGAATACATCCTTGCCACTTGTAAAAGTCATTAAGGTATTAAGTGGTTGACGGGATTCACCAATCTCCGAAAAGAAAGGTAATACCACAGGTAAAGTTACCGTATTGCCAAGGAGAAACGCTAAGGAAAAGTCAAAAAATGCTCTGCCAATCCAGAAACGTGAGTTTGCCCGATCAAGAGGTTTTATTGGGCTAATAAAATCGGCTACGAGTAAAACCAAAACAGCAACCAATATGATTCCCAAAAAGGTTCCGCCAAGGCCGACATTTACATTTGAGATATTCATTGCAATAGGCCTTAGGAGAGATGGAAGGAATATATTAGTTAATATTAATACTAGAGCTATCCCGATAGAAATCCAGGCAGATTTTCGAAGGATGGTAGACCAAGTGGTTTTTGAGGTTGCTTCCACTATTAATATTATTTATTACTAAGGTTATTGTTGTCAACTGATTAATCACGAAAAATTCCTATTGACTACAACATCTAGAGTAATACAATGAAGAGGATAACAGGAGTTCTGAAAGCAATTTCAAAAGAGTTCGACATACCAGCATTTTTGCGGCAACGTTAATTAACTTACCTCAAGTTATTCCTCTAAAACCATATTGACACTAATTATTCAAGAATATATAGTTATGGCGGGCTCCAAAAAGACTTCCCTTCGGAGCTTTTTTGTTTGATGAATAAAAAGGCAGGTACAAAATACATCTTTGTTTCTGGTGGTGTTATTTCTGGTATAGGAAAAGGCATTACCACCGCTTCTATTGCGACTATTTTACAATCAAGAGGATTTAAAGTCTCCCCAGTAAAAATAGATATGTACTTAAATGTTGATGCAGGTACTATTCGTCCGCAGGAGCACGGAGAAGTTTTTGTTACCGATGATGGAGTTGAAACTGATCAAGATCTCGGTCACTATGAGAGATTTCTAGACATGTCGCTTTCCCGCGCAAACTACATTACGACCGGTCAGGTTTATCAAAAAGTGATTACAAAAGAAAGAGCATTCGATTACGAGGGAGAAGATGTTGAAGCAATTCCGCATATCACAGATGAAATTATTAAAAGAATAAAGGAAGCTGGTAAGACAAAGGATGCTGATTTTGTTCTAGTTGAGCTAGGAGGTACTGTTGGAGAGTATCAGAATATGCTTTTCTTTGAAGCAAGCAGAATCATGGAATTGAAAAATCCTGGTAGTACTATACATATTCATGTGGCTTACCTGCCAATTCCAGCCCACCTTGGGGAAATGAAGTCAAAGCCTGTCCAACAATCTGTTAGAACTTTAAATTCGCTTGGTATACAACCTGCAATAATTGTTGGTAGGTCAGAGCTTCCTATGGATCAGCGTAGGAAAGAGCGCTTAGCGCTGTTTTGCAATGTTGCGGGCGAAAATGTTATTTCTAACCCTGACGTAGATACTATTTACAGAGTTCCAATAGTGCTTGAAGAGCAGGGGATTGGCGAGAGAGTCTTAAATAAATTTGGTTTAAACTCGCGAAAGAAAAACTTAGAGGAATGGAGAGAATTAATTTCTAATATAGAAGGCTCGTCGAAGAAAGTAGATATAGCAGTGGTTGGTAAGTACTTTGCCACTGGTGACTTCCAATTGGAAGATGTGTATGTATCCGTGATTGAAGCCTTGAAGCACGCTTCTTGGGCAAACGGGGTTAGTCCAAAATTGCATTGGATAGATAGTGATCAATTTGAAAAAGGTGAGAGTGTTGAAAAAGTGTTGGGTAATATGAATGGGATCGTTGTTCCCGGAGGGTTTGGTGGTAGAGGAGTGGAGGGAATAATAAAAGCAATACAGTATGCCCGTGAGAAAAAGAAACCTTACTTGGGTCTTTGTTTCGGGATGCAACTTGCCACTGTGGAGTTTGCCAGAAACGTAGCAAAATTAGATAGAGCAAATACTACTGAGATAGACGACAAATCTGATTGTGGCGTAATACATGTTATGCCAGAACAGGAAAAATTACTGATAGGTAAAGAATACGGTGGTACAATGCGTTTAGGTTCTTTTCCGTGTAAACTAGTTCCTGGAACTTTAGCTAAGGAGGCTTACGGTCGAAATGAAGTTTATGAACGACATCGTCATCGATATGAGTTTAATAACCAATTTAAAGATAAACTTAGGCAATCTGGTCTTGTTGTATCCGGTACAAGTTTAGATGGAAAATTAGTTGAGATAATTGAAATTCCAAACCACCCATTTTTTGTAGGAACACAGTTTCACCCTGAATTCAAATCAAGACCGCTGCGACCTCACCCACTATTTCGGTCCTTTATCGAAGTATGCCTGAAAAAGTGACTCAAAAAAGAACTCCCTATGGAGGGCAACACAGGGAGTTCGAGGTATAAATAGTAGCTTATTAAGTCATCTTGTAAGTAATTAACTTACAAAATTGTACAATAGTACTATCAGATTTAAGTTGGAGTGTCAACAGGCAGGCGTTAGTTTGATATACTTACAAAGAGGTTTAAATTATATTGAATTCGTCAAAATCGGGGAAGACCTTCTTTTGCAGCTCAACACCGTCCTTATTAGCTAGTTCGATTAATTTAAAAATCGAGGCTACTCCTGCGAGATTTATTCCCTTCTTAGTTGTTAAGTGACGAATAAATTGTAGCTTTAGAATATCTTTTTGGGAAAACCTTCTTCTATTTGTTTTTGTTCTAGCGGGAATAACCAAACCTTCGTTTTCATAAATCATTAAAGTGCGAGGATGAACTCCCATTATTTCGGCAGCAACAGAAAGTGTGAATAAGGGTTTAGTGTCGGTTGATGTCATAGAAAAACTCTACAATATAATATATCAATGAAATGTTAATATGCAAGTATTATTTCTATTAGAGCTGCAGCTTGTTTGTTGCTTTTTTGCTCTAATTATTGTAGTTTGTAAATCAATGGAAAAGTTTGTTGTGTGTAGCCCGTTTTAGTGCCACAAACGGGCATATTTTAGAACGGGCTTTGAGGGCAACACATAACAAAAGAAGACCCCGAAAAAAATCGGGGTTTTCTTTTTACCAAGTAACCCCTTGACAAATACCTAAACTTTTTATTACAGTATTACTGTAAGGTTTTATAACATCAATGATTAGGGTTAATAAATCTGACAATAACAAAATCTAGTTATAAAATTGAAGGGAGGTGAAATAACAAAAACTTATGGCAATGACTACAGAAGAAGCAGGTAGGCGGGGAGGATTAGCTGTCAAAAAGAAATATGGCCCTTCTTTTTATTCTGAGATTGGTCGAAAGGGAGGCCAAGCGACAAAAAAGGCGTATGGGCCTGACTTTTACTCGAAGATAGGGGAAAAAGGTGGTGAGTCCGTGAAAGAAAAGCACGGTCCAAGCTTTTATTCAGAGATAGGAAAGAAAGGCGGAAGAATGAGAGCAAATAGGCAGACAAGATTTGAGTTTTAGCTTAAACGATGGTGCCTTCTATCGTTTAGGTACCCTCGGACAGTCCGGGGGAGGAATTATCACTAAAGTTTTCTAGGCTTTCGACCCCCTCTCCAAAAGCCGCTTGTCTATTGAGCCGTTTTTTGGTTTAATTTACCTCACAATGTTTAAACAAGTTAGTTCCAAGGTTGATTTTTCCCAATTGGAGCGCGAAGCACTCAAGTATTGGCAGGAAAATAAAATATTGGAAAAATATCTCGCCAGGAATGAGGGTTCAAAAGAAAAATTTAAATTTTTTGATGGCCCTATAACCGCAAATAATCCAATGGGGGTACATCATGCCTGGGGGAGAACTTACAAAGATCTTTGGCAGCGGTTTTTCAACATGTTGGGAAGGCGTCAGCGTTTCCAGAACGGTTTTGATGAGCAGGGACTTTGGGTTGAGGTGGAAGTTGAAAAAGACCTCGGACTAAAAACAAAAAAAGATATTGAAAATCTTGTTCCGGGGAATGTTTTTGAATCTATAGCAAAGTTTGTTAATCTTTGTAAGGAAAGAGTTAAAAAATATTCGGCCGTTCAAACAGAACAAAGCAAGCGTCTTGGTTACTTTATGGATTGGGAAAATTCATATCACACAAGTTCAGACCAAAATAACTATGCGATTTGGAGTTATCTTAAAACAATTCACGAGAAAGGCTGGCTTTACAAAGGAAGAGACACAGTTCCCTGGTGCCCGCGCTGCGGAACAGCTATCTCCCAACACGAGATTTTGACGGAAGAATACCAGGAAATCACCCACAAAGCAGTTTATTTTAAATTACCACTCACTTCAAAAGAGTTTAAGGAGGCTTCTTTATTGGTATGGACAACTACTCCCTGGACTATCCTCGGAAATGTTGCAGTGGCAGTTCATCCTGAGAAGGAGTATGCATTAACGGATGAAAATCTAATTTTAATTAAAGAAGCCGCCACCTTATTAAACTTAAAAGTTAAAAAGACTTTTCCTGGGAGGCAGCTAATTGGCCAAACTTATGAAGGACCTTTTGACGAGCTTGTTAGAGTTAAAAAAAGCTTTGTTTCTTACACTCATAGGATAATCGATGGTGAAGAGCTGGTAACTGAAGAAGAAGGTACAGGATTGGTTCACATTGCACCTGGAGCGGGGGAAGAAGATTTTAAGCTGGGTCAGGAAGAGAAACTTCCCGTTATCGAGCTAATTGATGAGGGAGCCAACTATATCGACGGTTTAGGCGAATTTTCTGGAAAAAACGCCAAAGACCATCCTGAATTAATTCTTGATTATCTTGAAAAATATGAGAATGGTAAATTTTTCTTCAAAGTCGAGGATTACAAACACCGCTACCCGACTTGTTGGAGGTGTAAAACAGAGCTTGTTTGGCGAGTGGTTGATGAGTGGTATATCGCGATGGATAGGGAAGATCCTGAAAAGGGGAAAACATATCGGGAGATGATGAAAGCAGTTATAAAGGGCATCAAATGGATTCCTTCCTGGGGATATGAAAGAGAATTGGACTGGCTAAACAACATGCACGACTGGCTTATATCGAAGAAGAGGTATTGGGGGCTCGCATTGCCGATTTGGGAATGCAAGAAATGCGGCAATTTCGAGCTTATTGGTTCGAAAGAAGATCTAAAAGAGAAAGCAGTTAACGGTTGGAAAGAATTTGATGGAAATTCTCCTCACAGGCCTTGGGTAGATCAAGTAAAAATAAAATGTTCAAAATGTGGGGAGGACGTTTCTAGGATTCCAGATGTTGGAAACCCTTGGCTTGATGCTGGAATTGTTCCATTTTCTACCCTCAACTATTTTGAAGATAAGGGTTATTGGAAAGAGTGGTTTCCAGCCGATTTTATAACAGAGTCTTTCCCCGGACAATTTAAAAACTGGTTTTACTCTCTAATCGCTATGTCGACAGCGCTTGAAGATACGGTTCCATTCAAAACGCTTTTAGGTCATGGTCAAGTTAAAGACGAAAAAGGGGAAGAAATGCACAAAAGTAAGGGTAATGCGATTTGGTTTGATGATGCGGCGGAGAAAATGGGTGTCGACGTAATGCGCTGGATTTATTTAACTAGTAACCCAGAAAACAATGTAAATTTTGGTTACCATGTCGCGGATGAGGTAAGGAAACGTTTCTTTTTGATTCTTTGGAACGTCTATGTTTTCTTTGTCACTTATGCCTCGCTCGATAATTGGAAACCTTTAGGTTCTCTTCCAAAGTCGAAAAATGTCCTTGATCGATTTATTATTTCAAAAATAAACTCACTGATAAAAGAAGTTAGAGCCAATTTAGAAAAGTTCAATCCAGATTCCGCTTCAAAAGCGATTGAGAGTTTTGTTTTAGGCGATCTTTCAACTTGGTATTTGCGCCGTTCCAGAGATAGAATGTCTCCCATATCTTCTGGGGAGAATAAAGAAGAAGCTTATGAAACTCTTTATGTTGTTCTCACAAATCTCTGCAAGTTGATGGCTCCGTTTACACCTTTTGTTGTCGATGAAATGTATCGGAATCTAACAGATAAGGAAACAGTTCATCTTGAAGACTTTCCTGAACCAAGCGAAAAGTTAATTGATAAAGAATTGGAAAAAAACATGGTTCAAGTTAGAAGGTTAGCAGAACTTGGCCATTCAATTAGAAAACAGGAGAACATAAAACTTAGGCAACCGCTTGCAAGATTTACTTACGGGAAAGAATTTAAAAAGTTACCAGATGAGTTTGAAGAAGTTTTGAGGAATGAATTGAACGTCAAAGACGTTTTATACGACCCAACATATCCATTCTCAACAGAATGGCAGGTTGATTTGACAACTAAACCAGAGACAATCACAAAAGAATTAAAAGAGGAAGGGGAAGCTCGAGATTTAATACGGGCTATTCAGGAAAAACGAAAAGAAGCGGGTGTCGAGTTTAACGATGAAGTCACGGTTTATGCTCCCCTACCTAGCAGGAAAGATTTGCTAGATTTGATTAAAAAAGAAACATTGGCAACGAAACTCATTCAATCCAGCGAAATAAAGATAGAGAAAGATTAATGCCGATAGCAAGATTTTTTGCAAAGATTGATTTCCTAATTTTTATCCCGGCAACACTTTTGAGCTGTTTTGGGCTTTTGATTATTTATAGTGTTTCTTTTGAAAATGACCCCTCGTTTTTTTACAGACAGTTGATATTTCTGATTTTTTCGATAATCCTTTTTCTAATTGTTTCTCAGGCCAGTTTTAAAACAATTACTCACTTCTCGTCAATTTTTTATTTACTCTTGCTGGTACTGTTAATCGCCACAGATGTTTTCGGTAGCAAGGTGCAGGGTTCTGTCCGATGGCTGGATTTAGGTCTGGTAAAGCTTCAGGTATCAGAGCTGGCAAAACCACTAATAGTTTTAGCTCTTTCATCTTTTTTTGCTAAGTATTCGCCAAGAGAGTTTAAAAACTTTTTGTTTTCAGGCATTCTGGTAATAATTCCAGCTCTTCTTATATTAAAACAACCCGATTTTGGAAGTTTTTTCATGTTAGTTTTAATCTGGTTGTTTGTTGTTTTCATTAGTGGAACAAATATTATTTATCTACTTTCTTTAATTGCTGGATCCATAGTTGCGCTTCCAATATTCTGGAATCTTTTAGCAGGCTATCAAAAAGCTAGAATACTTACTTTTTTCAACCCAAACATGGATGTACAAGGAGCAAGTTATAACGTTATTCAGGCCATTATAGCTTTTGGTAGTGGGCAGCTAGTGGGGAGGGGATTAGGTCGAGGGACGCAGTCACATTTGAATTTCCTGCCGGCAGAGCGAACCGACTTTATTTTTGCCTCGACAGGAGAAGAACTTGGCTTCCTAGGAATCAGTATAATAGTAGTGCTTTTTGTGTTTTTAGTTTATCGCTTGGTGGTTTACGCTAGAGCTGCTAAACGTATCGAAGAAGGGCTTTTCATCTTCGGTACCGCTTTTGCTATCTTCGTTCAATTTTTTATAAATTCCGCGGTAAATATGGGCATACTACCAGCTACTGGGATTACCCTTCCGTTTGTTTCCTACGGTGGAAGCTCTATAGTTTCAATGTTTTTATTCCTTGCACTGGTGCAATCAATAATTAATCAAGAGAAAGAAAAAACTGATACTGTTTTAACTAGTTGACAGGCTACACCTTAAGCCTATATTATTTAGGCAAATAAAAGGACAGATTTTATGAAATATGCTGTTATTAAAACAGGTGGGAAGCAATATAAAGTTACTGAAGGGCAAAGCTTGCTTGTTGAAAAACTTAATATTGAAAAGAATAAACCCATAGAGTTCGATCAAGTCTTACTTTTGGTTGAAGACGAAAAGGCAAAAATTGGTCAGCCCCTGGTTGATGTGAAAGTTAAGGCGAAGGTTTTAGATCAAGTAAAGGCTGAAAAAATCGATGTTTTTAAGTATAAAGCAAAAACTGGTTACCACAAAAAAATTGGACACCGTCAAAATTTGACTAAAATACAAATAGAAAAGATCGGTTAATAAATTAAAAGTTAGTATTTATAAGTTTAAGGAAATATGGCTCATAAAAAATCAGGGGGTTCAAAAGCGGGTCAAGGTAGCAAAGTCGCCGGAAAAAGATTGGGGATTAAAATTTATGGTGGGCAAGCAGTAACACCCGGGGACATAATTGTTCGTCAAAAAGGGACGCGGATTAATCCTGGGGAGGGAGTCAAATCTGGTAGGGATTTTACCCTGTTCGCTATAAAAGAGGGGAACATTTCTATGCGGACCTTGAGAGGTAAAAAATTTGTTGATGTAGTAGATAGGGAGGAAAAATGAACCCTGATATGGAGACAGTAGAAATCGATATAGATATTTTGCAACCCAACCCTTTGCAACCACGGGGCCAAATTTTACCAGATTCTTTAGTAGAGCTGGCCGAATCGATTAGGGAGCATGGAATTTTGGAACCTTTGGTTATTGCAAAGACTCCTGCTGGTTATCAGATAATTGCTGGGGAACGTCGTTGGAGAGCATCCAAACTGGCGGGAATGACAAAGCTGCCTTGTTTAATTAAAGAAACTTCGCCTCGTGGGATGTTGGAAATGGCTTTGGTTGAAAATGTACAGCGAGTTGATTTAAATCCAATAGAGAGAGCTCAGGCATACAAAAAATTGATTGATGAGTTTTCTTTGACATCGGTCGAGATTGGTCAGCGTGTTGGTAAAAGCGGTCCGTATATTTCAAATAGTTTAAGGCTACTGGAGCTGCCTGATGCCCTTAAAGATGGGTTACTTTCGAGTGCGGTTACCGAGGGGCACGCAAAGGCGTTACTTGGGTTGGAAGATATTAATTTAATGATTACGGCTTACAAGCAAGTTTTGTCTGAAAACTTGGGGGTTAGATCGACGGAAGAATTAGTACGTCGGATGAAAGCAAAAGCCGAAATCAAACCAAAGACAAAAAGAGAATATCAACATTCTGAAGACATTGCTAAAATTGAAAATGAGATCGCAACTGCAACTGGGTGTAAGACAAGGCTGCTTCGTTCCGCAAAAAGTGGTCGCCTTCTTTTGATTTTTACTTCCGATGATCAGCTCCAAGCCCTTTACAAAAAATTAATTTCCTGAATAAACGACACCCTTAATCATTGATATTTTTGTGACTGGCCAGTAACGTAGCCATGCTTTTCCTATGATTGCGCTTCTCGTAATTGGTCCCCACTCCCTGGAATCGTAACTGTGAGTTCTATTGTCACCAAAAACTATATAGTTATCAGCGGCGAGGGTAACTGTTTTGCCTTCCGGTAAGTAAGATCCGCCTGAAATTGGGGCGTTTATCTTGTACGGCTCATTTAATGTAAATCCATTTGGATGGGCTGAATTAAAGATAATAATTTGACTGTCTTTAACCTCTATTTTCTCCCCAGGTAAGGCTACGATTCGTTTGATAAAATCTACATCTGGGTCTGTCGGTGCCTTGAAGATTACCACATCGCCTCTCTTTGGTTTATCGAACCGGTAAGTAATCTTATCCGTTAAAATATACTGGCCGTCATAAAAATTAGGTTCCATACTAGACCCTTTAACTTCGTGTGGTTGAATAAGAAAAATGTACAAAACGACAAAAATAGCCGCTGCAACAACAAAAGTTTCAACTATATCAACCAATATAGACCAAATAGAGGTTTTTTCTTCCATAAAGGTAGGTGTTTAAAACCAATGTTTTTATTATAACTATAAACTGATTTGCCACGCAAGAACTGTTTTGCTAAAATACCAGCGAAGACAGTATCTTACCTCGATCGAAAGCCGTTATAAATATAAAATAGACAGATTATTTAGGTCGTTTAGCTCAGTTGGTAGAGCGCTTCGTTCACATCGAAGAGGTCGGTGGTTCAAATCCACCAACGACCACCAGGTAGTTTGGCAGGCGGGTTCGTGAGGTTTCTGGTTCGCCAGGTGCGCGTACCATAAAAATCTCTTTTCTCAGGATTTCTAATTGCCATCTCCCCGCTTTTCTGTTATATAATGCATAATGGCAGGGCGTTTTAAAGGATTAGCTTTAACTTTTGATGACATTCTTCTAGAGCCAGCAGCTTCGAGTGTACTTCCGGCTGAAGTAAAAATCTCAACTAATCTCACGCAAAAAATAAAACTAAATATTCCTATTCTGTCGGCTGCTATGGATACAGTGACTGGGAGTTCAATGGCAATTGCCATAGCCCGGCTTGGTGGAATTGGGGTAATCCATCGCAACTTATCAATAGAAGAACAGGTTCAGGAAGTTAGGAAAGTGAAAAGAAGCGAGTCTGGTATGGTAAGTGAGCCTGTTACTTTGCCTCCTGAAGCGACATTAGCCGAAGCAAAACAATTAATGTCCCTTCACAATATTTCAGGTATTCCAATAGTGAATGGTAATAAATTGAAAGGAATAATTACGCAAAGAGATTTAAGACTTGAAACAGATTTGAAAAAGCGGATTGTTGACACGATGACTAGCAAGAGTTTAATTACAGCGAATTCTGATGTTACATTGGAAGAGGCAGAAAATCTTTTAAAAGAAAATAAAATTGAGAAGCTACCAATAGTTGATTCAGTTGGCAATTTAAAGGGCCTGATTACATGGAGAGACTTATCAAAGCTAAGGGAGTATCCTTTAGCCGTGAAAGATGGAAGAGGTAGACTTCTCGCTGCTGCTTCCATCGGCGTCGGCGAAGAAATGTTACAGAGGGCTGAGGTTTTGGTAAAAGAGGGCGCTGATATTTTGGTTATTGATACAGCCCACGCCCACCATAAAAACGTCACTAAAGCAACCCCGATATTAAAAAAGGCATTTCCAAAAGTTCAGCTTATTGTTGGCAATATCGCTACTAAAGAAGCAGCAGCCGAGCTTATTAAAAGAGGTGTAGACGCTATCAAGGTCGGAATTGGTTCAGGGTCAATCTGTACAACAAGAGATGTCGCTGGGGTTGGAGTCCCTCAATTCACGGCAATTTTAGAATGCGCTTCTGTGGCGAAAAGATACAAAATTCCTGTTATTGCTGATGGGGGATTGGTTTACCCGGCTGACATTGTCAAGGCTATCGCTGCGGGCGCAAGTAGTGTAATGCTTGGTAACATGATTGCCGGTACTGACGAGACTCCAGGGGATATTATGGTTACGTCCGATGGCCGCCGATATAAAAAATATCGCGGTATGGGTTCCTATGAAGCATTGCAGACAAGGAGTAATGATCGATATTTTTCGAAAGAGGTTCCGGAAGGGATTTCCGCTAAAGTGCCTTATAAAGGGTTGGTTGCTTCCGTTATAAAAAAACTGGTGGCATCACTGCGAATCGGAATGGGTTACTATGGAGCCTCAAGAATTGACGATCTCTGGAAGACTAAATATCGCCAAGTCACTACTGCAGGCCAGCGTGAAAGCCATCCTCATGATGTGATTGCTGATATTGAAGAGGAAACCTTTCATTAATTTCTGTTGCTTGGCCTCTTTTAGTTTGTTAAACTAATCTCCGCTATCATGAATATTCCGTTCAAGCTTACATACAATACCTCTGTTCAGATTTTTGGAAGAATAATCACAACAGCTTCCGCTGCCTTAATTACGTACCTAGTAGCGAGTAAGTCTGTTGGTAACTACGGTGTTTATACTGCTATTTTAAGTTTTATTTCTCTGTTTTACGTTCTTACTGATTTCGGCTTTAACGCAATATTCGTGCGGGAAGTTGGTTCTGACAGCGAAAAGCAAAAGGAATACTTTAGGAATCTCCTGGGATTGCGGATCGTTGTTTCGATTTTAGTTGTTTTCATCGCAACGGCCATTTTATCATTCACAAGTTATTCCACTTTAGTAAAGCTAGGTATAATAATTGGGCTATTTATCATAATTGCCCAATCTCTTGCTACTACTGCCTTAGCAATTTTTCAGGCAAAAATTCGTTATGATCAAGTCTTAATATCAGATACGTTTGGTGCAATAGCAAACCTAATTTTTGTTTATTTAGCGGTAGTAAATTTTAGTAGCATCCTATTTGTCATAGGGGCGCTAGTGATAGGAAACAGTATTCGGTCGCTTGTTGCACTGTACCTGGCAAGATTTCAACTCGGTAACCTAGAAATTTCATTTAATAAGTCTTTTTGGGAAAAAATTATTATTCCCGCTATTCCGATTGGATTATTGGCTGTTTTTAGCCAATTTAATGCTCAGATCGACAAGCAGATTGTGTTTTTGGCCCATTACAAGCCAAGCCTGGATTTGACAGGTCAGACTGCAGCTGGAATATACGGACTTGCCTACAAAGTCTTTGAGTTTGGTGTTGCTATACCAGCCTTTATTATGAATGTAGGTTATCCTATCATGGTTCAAAAACGAGGGGAAAGTTTGGATCGATTGCTTACTTTTTCAAAAAGATTGGGGATAGCCTTACTTTTAATAGGTTTTTTTGGGCTAATCGTGGGTTGGATTGCTTCACCTTGGATTTTCACTTTACCAGGCTTGGAAAAATTTTCCCAAAGTGTTCCAAGTCTGAGAATCCTTCTGGTAGGGTTGCCCATATTTTTCATTACCCCTCTTTCCCTGTGGCTAGCGATTTCTTTGAAAAAAGAGAGGGAAATGATGTTTATTTATGGCTTTTCAGCGGTGTTTAATTTCGTTACGAACTTAGTTTTTGTTCCTTCTTTTGGTTATAATGCGGCAGCGGTAATTACGATCGTAAGCGAGGGCTTAATTTTACTTTTAAGCATGGGGGTTTTGTACCTCTCGGTTAAAAATAAGGAAGAATGAAAATATTACAGTTCTTAGTGTCTTTAACGTTGATCTCAATACCGTTATATTGGGTTCGTTGCAAAAACTTTTCTTGGTGCGCTTCTCCTGTTCCGTTTACACTACTGGAAATTTTAATTCTAACTACTTTTACCTCTTGGGTTATTTGGAAGGTATATCTAGTTAAAAACCAAGAAAAAAAGCTTTTGGGGCTTTATGAGAGCCTTAGAGGACCTATTTTCTGGCCGCTGGTGGCATTTTTATTTTTTGCTACAATTTCGGTTTTTATTTCTCCTGATCTTCGAGCAGCTGCCGGCATTTGGAAAGCTTATTTTATTGAGCCTGCAATGCTTTTTGTTGTAATAAGCGACCTTTCAATAAGAAAAAAATCTCTCGCTTGGGTCATAACACCATTGATTTTTTCCGGTTTCTTGGTAGCGATTATCGCAATATGGCAAGGGTTAAATAAAACCCATCCTTTTGCTCTGAGTACTCTAAGAGCCGAGAGAGTTACAAGTATTTACACGACTCCAAATGCCATAGGTTTGTATTTAGGCCCGCTTTTCTTTGTCGCGTTAGGCTCTTTAATTGATTTAATTAAATCTAAGAAATTAAATTGGCAGGGGATTTGTATAGCGACCTTCCTTGCAATTTCTTTGATCTTTTTCGCTTTAGCTATTTATCTGAGTGGTAGTAGGGGAGCGATTTTAGCTTTGATTTTAGCATCGTTATTTTACGGTTGCGTAGTTATTTACACAAGGTTAAGGAGTAGAATTAAAAAGTTTGTTAGATTCGCCTTTATGCTTGGTATTGCCATGGTTTTATTATTCAGCGCCCTTTATTTCATTAACATTGACAATGCTGTTTCCAAAAGCAGTCTCAATGTAAATAATAGCGTTGTTTCAAGGCTTTGTATTTGGCAAGCAACCAAAAACATGGTCGCTGAAAAAACAATTTCTGGTGTAGGGCTTTCAGGTTTCCAAGAAATCTACCCTCACTATGCAACCTGCGAGCCGTTTAGTTACTTGTACCCACATAATATTTTTCTGAATTTCTGGTCGGAGATTGGTTTATTTGGATTACTAGCCTTTCTTTGGGTCGTTTACAGTTATTCGAGAGCAATTAGTAGGTTTTTAAAAAGTTTTTTGGCAATTGGTTTATTTTCCTTAATGATTTATGTATTCGCCCATGGTTTTGTAGATGTGCCGTATTTCAAGAACGACCTGAGTACAGAAATGTGGGTATTTTTCGCAATGGTTGCTTGGTTTTATAAGAAAGCTGGCGAAATTTAGCTTTTGACGATCAGGGTTAAATTAATTGTTTTAGTGTTTCCTGCTTGATCCGTAGCTTTAATCTCGATTTTGTTCTCGCCAGCTGTCAGCGAAAGCACATAGGAAAAAGAGTTATCTTGGTAGATCGGAGTTTGGATGGAATTTATATACACCGAAGCGTCCGCCTCAGTTGTCCCTTTGATTGTTACAGTCTTGGTGTCTTTTTCAAAGACTTGGTTATCAGTAGGCTGGGTAATATCTAAACTTGGTGCAGTTTTATCCATTGTTATGGTAGTGCTTTCTTCTTGAGTTTGTCCGGCTTTGTTTGACGCGACAACTTTTATAAAGTTTAACCCCTCTTTAAGTGAGACATCAGTGAATGAAAAAGTTCCACTTGTATCTGCTATGGTTTTACCATTTTCGGCACCATTTAAGTAAAGTGCAACATCTGCTCCAACAGTGGTTGACCCAGAGACTGTTATGGTTCCCTTGTTGGTAAATTCTGGTAAACTCGAAAGAGTAGGTTTTTCAAGCGGAATATCGAGAGAGGTATTATTGTCACTGCTTCCTTTACTGTTTAATCCGCCCATAATTTGGATGAAACTGATGCCCCAAAACCAAATTACCAAGAGTAAAATGACGGTTAAACCAATGATTATCGCTAGTCGGCGATATATTTGTTTATTTTCCTTGTTAAATTGGCGGTAAGTGTAAGATGGCACTCCCGTACGTATTTTTCTTTCCATTTTCTGGAGCCGATGGTCGGATTTGAACCGACGACCCACTCTTTACGAAAGAGGCGCTCTACCACTGAGCTACATCGGCAGGCCAATAGACCGAGAGTTCAAATACAATTTCGACAAGTGTATTATACATAATTTTTCAAAATAAAATAGGGAAGTTTCTAAAATGGACGCCAGAGCGAATACTACTCTGACTTTTTAATATTCCATCTATATTTATACAAGGGAAAGAGCAGACTATTCTTGCAATAATTAGCTTCAAAAATTGCTGTTTTTTTGTACCCACGCGTGGGTACTAATATTTTCTTTCTCTCTTTTTAGGAACAAAGTGTCCCGATTGGCTTTTTTCTCTAGTTTCCCTATCTTTATTTGCTTCATTTGCTTGTTTGAGCAGTCTTTAACAGCTTCCGGTTTCCGATTTGGTGATAGCTTATACGAAATCGAAGCTGAATCAAAAGAGAGTGGTTCCGTGTTCGATCTTCCCGCTAGAAATGCCCTGGAGCTATTCTAGTTATTTGAACATCTAAATCAGACCGTTATATCAGTCTATTAGTCATTAAGAGAACCGTCAGGTTGCATTTGGAGCGCCAGAAGGGACTATATCAGAACTTTTTGAGGCTGTGAAAAAAATCCAATACCCTATATTAGTTCTTAAAGAAAGTGCTTACTTATTAAAGTTAAAAGAGTTCATTTGAGGCCAGAGGTTCCTAAGAAATATCTTAATTACAAGTGTTCGTTCCGTTCGGAACTGTGAGAACTTGTCTTTGATCGGAATTCCAACTGGCGTATTGAATTGGTTCATTACTAGTTGCTTTGTAGGCACAAATTTTATTTGGACCGAAAATAATCGTAACTCCAGAAGGAATTGTACGAATATAATTATATTGTAATGTTGTTGGATCAGCACAGCCACCTCTTTTTGTGGCTGGATCCCAGGCTAGTTGAGAATAAACTTGGTCTGCTGGAGCACCTTTCGCAGTTTGATCAGTAATACAACCAGAAATTGCAGTACCTACTTGTAAAACTTCAGTTTTAGCCCTAGTTAAATCAGCTTCTTTGATTCTTCCTGCGGGATTAATTGCAACAATAACGATCACGACCAATATGGGTATGAGTAATAAACTAACACTGAACAATAAAACACCCGCAATCGACCAATTATGTTGAGTTTTATTGAAGGAATCAACACTATCCCAATGTTTTGCTCTCCAAGCTAATTCCCGACCCCGAATCCCAAGTACAATAGACATTATAAAGCTAAGGAGAGGAATCGGCACCAATGCAAGTAGTGCAATCCAAACACTATTACCAATCCCCCAAATCCACGTTAGGAAAAATGCTCCCCAACTCCAACCAGCAACCCCCGGCGGTATTGTACCTGCACTACCCGTTCCTGAAGTGTTTTGCTCTGTTAATGGCTGGCTCGGCTGCTGCTGCACTGGGATTGGATCGGCTACCTGATTAGAAGCGGGTTCTTGCTGGATAGATGGGGGCGGTTGTTGGGTTTGCTCGTCTGGCATTGACTTAATTATCTATTGGTTTTGTGCGGATGTCAAGAATTGGGCTAGGTTTTGAAAAGAATTAAAACGGCTCATTTGAGGCTAAAAGACGTGGAGCGCGAGACGGGATTCGAACCCGCGACCTTCTCCTTGGGAAGGAGACACTCTACCAACTGAGCTACTCGCGCACAAAGGTTTGTGGCTAGTTTTACTTTTGCAAAGATTATATCTTAATCTTCTTTTTGTGTCACGGGATAGTTAAGGTTTCACCAGGGGTTATGAGCGGCCTGCCGTTTGGCAAAGTACCGATTTTACCTGGATTGGCGTCACGAATTGTAGTCCAATCAAAACCAGTTCCGTAGAACCTTTGAGAAATGGTCCAAAGACAATCGCCTGAGACAACTGTATACTGCTGCACTGGCTTAACTTCAGCCTTTGGAATATTCAGGACATTACCAGGGTGTATCAGATCAGGGTTTGCTAGCTTATTATCGCTTGCAATCAAGACCCAATTATAACCTGTACCGTAATATTTTACTGATATATCCCAAAGATTGTCGCCGGCTGCAACTGTGTGCTTTGTTGGAAGCTTGATCGTGTTTTGCTTCGTTGTATCTTGCTTCGTTGCAGCATTTGCAGTTGGTTTACTGACTTGCCCTTTTGATTGTTCGGTCTTTGTATTGTCAGTTTGCTTTGCCGGTTGAGCTGCTGGCAAGGCATTGAAAATAACAAAAAGACCGATTATGACAACAATCGCGATAATTCCCGAGATTATGGTTGAACGGGAAGACTGCCAAAAATTTACCTTAGGTTTCCTACCTCTTCGAGCCATAAGTTACCTCCAAATGATAAAAACGTGAGAAAATTTCGTCCCTCTTGTATTTGGCAGTTTCGTCTCCCACCTCCTGAACTGAAGCATACTATAGCAGTGGGCAATAGGCTAGTCAACAGGTACAAACAGAGGCTTTCTAGCTCATTTTGGTTCAGGAACGTTGACCGCCGTGGGTTTATTTGGTAAACTATCCAAATCAAATGGGTCCGTGGTGTAGCGGTTAACATGCCTCTCTGTCGAAGAGGAGATCGCCGGTTCGAATCCGGTCGGACCCGCCATTTTTTCTGATTTTCAACCTTTCCTTTTATTTTAATTCGCATCGTTGACATCTCATAGTTTGTTTTTTATAATTTCAACGGCGCAGCTTTTGCTGTGACTATTACTTAGGAGGGAACGGAACATGAGAGATCGGTTAATTAAGGAACCAAGGACTGTCATACCTGCCCTGGACTGCCCACCGGCCAGAGCAGCAGAGATAGCCCGAGGCTGCAGTTCGGTGGCTTTGGTTCGAGCTGTTAAGCTCGGCGCTTGGAAGGGAACAATCCGTTCTGGCATTGACGCCTATATGCAGGCGATTGGCCCTTACCTAGGGGACATAGAGCCGATCTACGATCACCAAAAGGGCGGAACCGACATTCCGGATCTCGAAGACTCCCTGCCGGGGTTGGTTGACGCTGGGGTGCACGCCCTGATCCTCTTCCCCTTCGGCGGCTGCGTGACCCAGAGGCGCTGGACAAAGTCGGCGATGGATGCTGGCCTTACCGTCATTGTCGGTGGGCACATGACCCAGGAGGGATTCCTGTACAGCGATGGTGGCTACGTTCATGACGAAGCCCCAGAGCGCATCTATCGGAGCGCGGTGGGACAAGGAGTCCGCGACTTCGTCGTGCCCGGAAACCAGCCTGGCCTGGTGGAGAAGTACAAGGCCATCATCGAGGACGAGCTGAGGGTTGAAGGACTGCCCGACGAGCCGTTTGTGTTGTACGCTCCCGGCTTCGTAAAGCAGGGTGGCGTCATAAGCGAGACCGGCAAAGTCGCTGGGCCACTCTGGCACGCCATTGTCGGGTCGGCGCTAGTCAACGCGGAAGACGTTGAGGCTGTTGCCCGCGATCTGACTAGCCAACTGTCCTCGGCGTAGCAGTACGAATATAAGCTAGGAGGTCGAGCCTTAACATTTTGGATTAAGGAGAGTGCAACAATGCCACTATCGGAAGAAGAGTCTTTGGCACTGGTCGAATCGGCGGGAGCCTTGCTCAAGGGTCACTTTGTCCTTGTAAGCAAGCTCCACTCAGGTCACTATGTGAGTAAGGACTTGGCAGGAGTTCTGCCACGGAAGCTCACCCAGGTAGCCAGAGCTATTGCGGACAACTTCCGCGACGCTGGTATTCAGGTGGTCGCTGCTCCTGCTGTCGGGGCTATTGCTCTTGGCAGCAGAGTCGCCGAGGAACTCGGTGAGGACGTAAGGTTCGTTTACGTCGAGCAGGAAGGCGACCGGTTTGTCCTCCGTCGTGGTTTCGACCAGTTCATCAAGCCTGGGACGCGGGTCTTGGTGGTTGAAGACATTATCACCACTGGGAAAACCGCGAGGGGAACGATGGGAGCCGTCAGGGAACTTGGTGGAGACGTAGTTGGGATAGGCCTTCTGTGGAACAGGAGCACAGAGGAGTTTGATGTGCCCGTCTTCTCCTTCGTATCCAAGGCATTTCCCAACTACGAGGCTCACGAATGTCCGTTGTGCAAGGAAGGTGTGCCAATCAACACCAAGGTCAACAAGCACGGTCAGGAATTCCTTGACGAGTACGGACTTGACCCGAAGGGCTGGCCGACGAACAAGACCGTGATAATGTAACGATAAGCGGATGAAGGATGGAGAGAAGCCCCAAGTGTTGCAGAGATGCAACAGGCGGGGCTTTTCGTTTGGAAAAAAATCAGGTAAAATTTCTCTGCATGGAAAATAAATTTACAAACGAGGAAATTGCAGAACTCCTACGAAACGTTTCAGCTGCTTACCAAGTTAAAGGTTTGAATTACTTCCAAATCCGCGCTTATGACGCGGCTGCAGACGCAATCGAAAATACCACTCTTGATGTAAAAACTTTATGGGAGACGGGCAAACTTGATCAAATTCCAGGTATAGGTACCCATATAGCAAATTATTTGGATGAGTATTTTACGACAGGTAAAGTTTCCCACTTTGAATCAGTTTTCAAACAAGTACCAGAGGATATGTTCCAATTCCTCAAAATCCCAGGCGTCGGACCAAAAACTGCATTTAAGATAGCAAAAGCTGGTGTTGTAAGTATAAAAGATCTTGAGGAGAGGATAAAAAGCGGTTGGCTTTTGCAGCACGATTTTGGCCAAAAAACTCTTGATAATATTTTGCGGGGAGTTGAAGAGTTTGGTAGGAAATCAGACAGAATTCTGTTACCAGTGGCAAGCGAAGTTGCGAGTCAGATAATTGAGTACTTGAAAAAGAACAAAGACGTGCTCATTGCCGACCCCCTAGGTAGCTTACGGAGGAGAGTTGCAACCGTTGGTGATATCGACATCTCAGTCTCTTCAGAGAAGCCCAAATCCGTGGTTGAACACTTTACAAAATTTCCAGAAACTAATGAGATAGTAGAGTCTGGGGACCGTACCGCTACGATTTTATTGCGCAACGGAATTCAAGTTGATTTGATGGTTCAACCACCAGATCGTTATGGTTCTTTACTACAACATTTTACAGGGAGTAAGTATCACAATATCCATATTCGCAAGCTTTCGAAGGAGAAGGGGTTGTCGCTTTCTGAATACGGTATAAAAAAGGTCGAGGAAAAAGGAGGTCAGTTTTCGCAAGATATGCTTTTTGAATGCGAAACCGAGAAAGAGTTCTACAAAAAACTTGATATGGAATATATTCCTCCAGAGCTGCGTGAGGATCAAGGCGAGATTGAAGCTGCTATTGCCAAGAAACTACCAAAGCTAATCGAGCTAAAAGATATTAAAGGCGATTTACATACCCATTCTTCATGGAGTGACGGGCAGAACACTATTTCAGAGATGGCAGAAGTAGCAGCGAAACTGGGCCGCGAATACATCGCTTTGACGGATCATAGTTACCCAAGTCTTAAATTTGATCAGAGAATAAAGGATATAGAACAATTTAATTACTCACAATATAAAATTAGAGTAATTTATGGACTCGAAGTAAATATAAATGTTGATTCAACGTTGCAAATACCAGATGAGATATTAAAAAAACACGAGTTAATTTTAGTTTCTATACATACCAGTTTTAGGCAGGAAAAAGATTTGATGACGAAGAGAATTATTAAGGCTTTGGAGAATCCTAATGTTGACATACTCGCTCATCCAACCGGAAGACTTTTACTAGAGAGAGAGGGTATAGAAGCTGATTGGGAGCAGATTTTTAAAGTAGCAGCTAAGACTGGAACTTTAATGGAAATTGATGCCTACCCAAATAGATTGGATCTGCCAGATACGTTAGTGAGAGAAGCTAAACGTTTCGGAGTCCACTTTACAATTTGCACAGACGCTCACCACATAAATCAGTTAAATTTGATGGGATATGGAGTTTCAGTAGCCCGAAGAGGTTGGTTAGAATCAAAAGACGTAGTTAATACCTTGCCGTACGGGAAGCTAAGAGATATACTTAAACACGAAGTAACTTGAAAGGAGGTGTTAGAAAAATGATTTGGACAATAGTAGTTATTGTTATTCTTGCTGTAATTGTCCTGTATTTAATAGGTGTATACAACAGCATGCGTGTAGGGAAAATTAGAGTAGCAGAATCCTGGAGTGGTATTGATGTTCAACTGAAGCGAAGGACAGACTTGATACCAAATCTTGTAGAGACAGTCAAAGGTTACGCTGCACACGAAAAAGAAGTATTTGAGAAAGTGACGGAAGCACGAAGTGCCCTATTGGGAGCTAGCGGCGCAAAACAAGCAGCTGCAGCTGATAATATGCTAACAGGAGCCTTGAAATCTCTCTTTGCCGTTGCGGAAAACTATCCGAATTTAAAAGCAAGCGATAATTTTAAAGAATTGCAGGAAGAAGTATCAGACACGGAAACGAAAATTGCTGCTTCCAGGCAGTTCTACAACTCAAACGTTTTGGATTACAATAGCAAAATCCAAGTATTTCCAAACGTTGTTTTCGCGGGGATGTTCAATTTCAAGTCAGCGGAATTTTTTGAAGCCGAAGAAGCAGATCGTGCGCCAGTCAAAGTAAAATTCTAGTAAAAATCTGCCTGCTTGCAATAGATTATGGTAGTTTCAACAGCTTACAACCAAATTGACGCTAACAAGCGGAGAACAATCCTATTGATGATAGGATTTAGTATATTTATTGTTGTAATTGCGTATATTTTAGTTTTAGCCTTAGGCTACAGGGGAGTAGGGGCTCTAAGTTTCGTAGGTATATTTTTAGTTATCTCTGGTTTAATTAATTTGGGATCTTACTACTGGTCAGATAAACTGGTTTTGGGTTTATCAGGAGCACAACCAATAGAGAAAAAAGATAATCCAGAACTTTACCGGATTGTAGAAAACTTATGCATTGCAGATGGCTTGCCTACACCAAAAATTTACATTATAGACGACCCTGCTCCAAACGCTTTCGCCACTGGCAGGGATCCAAACCATTCTGTTGTAGCTGTGACTACTGGGTTGTTGGGTAGATTGGAAAAATTAGAGTTGGAGGGTGTTATTGCTCATGAGCTTTCACACGTCAAAAATTATGATACAAGACTAATGAGTATAGTAGTGGTTTTGGTTGGACTAATTGCTATCCTGGCAGATGTTTTCTTTAGAGCAATGTGGTGGGGTGGTCGGAGTAGGGACGAGCGAAACGGTGCGGGGGTCATTTTCCTTGTTTTAGGGATACTTGCTGCGATTTTAGCGCCAATTGTTGCGACTTTAATTAAACTAGCAATTTCCCGCAGAAGAGAATTTTTAGCAGACTCTTCTGGGGCACTCCTAACCCGTTATCCTGAAGGACTGGCTTCTGCTTTGGTAAAAATCTCTCAGGATCCAAATACCTTGAAATCGGCAAATACTGCAACGGCCCATCTTTATATTTCCAACCCATTTAAAGGTGATCATGCCAGTAATTGGATAGTAAAGTTGTTTAGTACCCATCCTCCAATTGAGGAAAGAGTAGCCGCTCTTAGAGGTATGGAGATGCCATGAAGAAGAAAATTAACCTGGAAGAAGCAAAATACATAGCAAAGTTGGCGAATTTACCTCTAACAGAGAAGCAACTTACAAAATTTACCTCCCAGGTTTCAGAGGTAATTGAATTTAATATGTCCCTATTGGAAAAAGTAAACACCGAGAAAGTGGAGCCAACAGCACATGTGACAGGAATTTCTAACAAACTGCGAAAAGATGAAACAGAGCAAAGATTGAGTTCCGATGAGGCTTTGCAGAATGCGAAAAGTAAACACAACGGTTTTTTTAAAGTAAAGGCCATTCTGGAACCCAGTTAATCATGAACGATCTCTGCAAACTAACACTAAAGAAAGCTGCCGAAGGCTTAAAGAAAAAAGAGTTTTCTTCTAAAGAACTCACGACCGCTGTTTTAGCCCGAATAAAGAAATTAGACCAAAAAATAGGTGCCTTTTTGTTACTTACTGAAGAACTGGCCTTAGGGCAGGCAGAAAAAGCTGATAAGCTTCTGGCCGACAACCAAAACATAGGAGAACTTATAGGTGTTCCATTTGGCCTAAAAGATATTATTGTAACTAAGAATATAAGAACGACAGCCGGATCAAAAATACTTTCAGATTTTATACCTCCTTACTCTGCAACTGTTTATGAAAAAATTGAGCAGAACCATTCTGTAATGGTTGGGAAGACTAATCTAGACGAATTTGCTATGGGAGCTAGTACTGAAAACTCTGGCTATAAAATTACTAAAAATCCCTGGAGTACGGATCGGGTACCGGGCGGTAGTAGTGGTGGTTCGGCTGCTGCTGTTTCGGCTGACATGGCTACTTACGCGATTGGCTCTGATACCGGGGGGAGTATTAGGCAGCCGGCAAGCTTTTGTGGGATGGTCGGTTTGAAACCGACTTACGGGAGAGTGAGTCGCTACGGTCTCATCGCAATGGCTTCTTCCCTTGATCAAATTGGGCCAGTTACAAAAAATGTTGAAGATGCTGCGATTGTTCTAAACACAATCTCCGGATTCGACAAATACGACTCAACTTCAGTTGAAAAGGAAGTACCAGATTATACTCAATTTTTGAAAGAGAATATCAAAGAATTAAAAATTGGAGTCCCAAAGGAATTTTTAGGCCCTGGTGTTGATCCTAAAGTGAGGGATTTAATTAATAAATCCTTAAAGCAGCTGGAAGGTTTAGGAGCAAAGTTAATCGAGGCGACACTCCCTCATACCAAAGAAGCAATTGCGGTTTACTATTTGATTATGCCAAGCGAGGTCTCAGCGAATATGGCGCGCTTTGATGGCATCCGTTTTGGAAAAGACCGAGGAGAATTTGGACCAGAAGTCAAAAGAAGAATAATGCTTGGTACCTATGCACTGTCTTCAGGTTATTACGACGCTTATTATTTGAAGGCAGCAAAGGTAAGGACTTTGATCCGAGAAGAATTTCAAGAGGCCTTCAAAAAAGTTGACGTTATTGCTGGCCCTACTTCTCCAGTTTTACCATTTAAAATAGGCGAAAGAGTAGATGACCCGTTGCAAATGTATTTGGCGGATATTTTGACTGTACCTGTGAATCTTGCAGGATTGCCGGCGATTTCAATTCCTTGTGGTTTGGTTGATGGTTTGCCGGTTGGATTGCAAATAATCGGGGATCATTGGCAGGAAGGTAAGATTTTAAATACAGCCTTTGCTTACGAAAAAAGCTGCCCGTTTAGGGAAAAACCAAAATTATGAGCTTCTTAAACAAATTGTTCAGTTTAAATAGGCCAGTTGTGAAAAAGTCTTATAGGTCAGCCGTTGGTTCGCTTGAGCGACAAAGAATTTTAGAAAGATGGAAGACTATTGAGGAACTTAAAACAACAGGAAGACCATCAGCTTTTAAAGAAGCAGTTATAGAGGCAGATAAGTTGACGGATCTCGCTTTAAGTTGTATTTACCCTTCGATTGATACTTACGTAGAGAGATTAAAGCAGGCTAAAGAACTGTTTCTATCAAGTAGGCAAGATTACGAAAATCTTTGGTACGCTCATAAAATTCGAAATGAACTTGTTCATTCATTAGGTTTTGAGTTACCAAGTGCTGAGGCTAAAAATGTTTTGGATCATTTTAAAAAAGCGTTAGAGATCCTTGGTGGTATATGAAAACTTATTTAACGACAATTGGACTAGAAATTCATGTCCAGCTAAAGACTGCTTCAAAGATGTTTTGCACAAATTCCGCAGAATATTTTGGTGCAGAGCCGAATAGCCACACCTGTCCCGTTTGTTTGGGATTACCTGGGGCGCTTCCTGTAGCGAACGAAAGGGCAATTGAGTCTGTAATCAGGTTCGCTATAGCTTTAAACTGCAAGATTAATAAACAGAGTAAGTTTGATCGGAAAAACTATTTTTACCCTGATCTTCCGAAAGGTTATCAAATATCTCAATTCGATCTACCTATTGGGGAACAAGGTTGGTTAGGGTTAGATGGCAAAAAAATAGGAATAACTAGAGTTCATCTGGAAGAGGATACAGGTAAATTAATTCATGCAAAAGTAGATGGAGAAAATGTAAGCCTTGTAGACTTTAATCGATCCGGGGTTCCGTTGATGGAGATAGTGTCTGAACCGGATATAGAAAGCCCCGAAGAAGCACGTAATTTCTCCAAGCTTGTCCATCAAACAGCCCGTTATTTGGGAGTTTCAGACGCAGATATGGAGAAAGCAGGTATGAGATTTGACGCCAACGTTTCGATAAGACCGCAAGGAACTAGCAAGCTAGGTGAAAAAGTAGAAATAAAAAATATCAATTCGTTTAGATTTCTAGAAAAAGCTTTAGTGTATGAGATAGAGCGACAAATAAAAGTGTTGGAGTCTGGGGAGAGGGTGTCTCAGGAGACAAGAGGTTGGGTTGAAGCAAAGAATGTTACTGTGTTGCAGCGCTCAAAAGAGACGAGTCCTGATTATAGATATTTTCCAGAACCAGACTTGCCCCCGTTAGTTTTCGACCCAGCCCGTCTTGATAAGTTAAGGAGTTCATTGTCCGAGTTACCGACTGAAAAAAGAAAACGATTTGAACAGGAATATTTATTGGATAAAAAATATGTTCATGTTCTGACAGAGGATAATAATATTGCTCAATGGTACGAAAATGCCTTGTCGCTTTATTCAAAGGATAAATCAAAAGTTTTAGCTAATTGGGTTGTAGAAGAACTACTAAAGTTAATTCGAGAGAAAAATACCACAATTAACGCGGTGCCTATAGAACCAGCTGGCCTGGTTGAGCTTTTAACTATTTTAGATAAAGGCGAAATAAATCAAACCACAGCAAGGAAGGTTTTAATAAGGATGTACGAAACAGGAAATTTGCCTTCGCAGATTGTAGAGGAAGAAGGCTTGGCACAGCTTTCAAAAAATGAGGATTTGGAGTCTGTTGTTGATGAGACAATTAGCGAAAACCAAAAAGCAGTTGAAGATTTTAAAAATGGCAAGGAGGCTTCACTGGGATTTTTAATTGGGCAAGTAATGAAAAAGACAAAAGGCCAAGCAAATGCAAAGACGACGGAATCAATAATAAGGGAAAAAATCTATGGAAACCAAGGTAGAGGTTAAGTATACTCTCGTACAAAAAGATGAAGAGCTAAAAAAGATTATTCCAGATCTTGAGGCAGCGCCGATTATTGCTATAGATACAGAAGGAAGTGATCTGGATCCTTATAGGGCAAGATTACTTCTATTGCAGATAGCGGTAAAAGATAGAGCCTTCGTCATAGATTGTACAAAAGTCGATATATCTCCTCTAAAAAATCTACTCGAGGGAGAGAGACCACTTAAAATAGCCCAAAACTCAAAATTCGATTATGAATTGTTGAAGGTAAAGGCTAACATAAAATTGGGAAATTTGTTTGACACAATGTTAGCAGAAAGAATACTTACGTGTGGAGTTTCACGTGAGATTTCTCTCAAAACTATTGCGGCTAAATATTTAAATATGCAGATAGATAAAACTGTGAGAGATACGTTTTCTGATCTTTCCAATCCAGCTTTGAGAGGTAATTTTTCGAAGGGGCAGCTAGAATATGCCGCAAGAGATGTCCAGGTCTTATATGAAATTTTTAGCAAACAGTACAAACAACTTAGAGACGATGAACTTATAGAAACTGCAAAGCTTGAGTTTGCAGTAGTTCCGGTTGTTTCGGAGATGGAATTGTATGGATCTCTGATTGATAAGGAAAAATGGTCGGCTCACATAAAGGAGCTAGAGATAAAGAGGAATGAAATAAATAAGGAAATCCAAGACCAGATTAGACACTTATCCCCTTATTCTCAGGTCGATTTATTTGGCAATATGAGTGATACCGTAAATTTAGACAGTCCTCTTCAGTTACTAGAAATTTTTAAGAAACTAGGCGAAAATTTAGAAAATACATCGGAGTCAACACTCCAAAAATCTAAGAGCGAATTAGCAAAAAAGCTGCTTGAATATAGAGGTTACGAGAAAATGATTACTGCTTTTGGGCAGACAATACTGGACAAAATAAATCCAATTACTGGTAGGCTTCACCCAGATTTTATTCAGATTGGTGCAGATACAGGTAGGTTTGCTTGCAACAATCCAAATCTGCAGCAGATTCCAACCGATAGCGGTTTCCGCAGTTGTTTCGTGGCTAAAAAAGGTTACAAATTGATAACCGCCGACTATTCCCAAATTGAGTTGCGAATTATGGCCGAAGTCTCCGAAGATACTGCGTTTCTTGAAGCGTTTGAAAAAGACATCGATCTCCATTCCCTAACAGCTAGCCAGATGTTTCGCGTACCGCTGGAAAAAGTAGATAAAGATAAGCGTTTTCAGGCTAAATCTATTAACTTTGGACTTATGTACGGTAGAGGCCCTGCTTCATTGGCTAGTCAGATTGGCTTGTCTGTCGAAGAATCCAGGAAACTACTCGATGTTTACTTTGCAAGCTATAAAAAGGTAAAGAGATGGCTCGATTTAGTTGGTAAGCAAGCAGTTCGTTACGGTTCCGTGCGAACTTTAGGAGGTCGAAAAAGAGTATTTATTCTTCCGGAGAAAAATCATCCTGATTACGATAAACTTATTTCTTCTATTGAGAGACAAGGTAAGAATACGCCAATACAAGGGACAAGCGCAGATATTACGAAGCATGCCTTAGTTTACATATACAGGGAATTAGAAAAACAAAACCTTGATGCCCATCTTATTCACACCGTTCACGATGAAATAGTTGTAGAGGCCAGAGATGATTTGACAAATAAAGTTGAAAAGATAATGGAAGATAAGATGATTGAAGCAGGCAAGAAACTTTTAAAAAAGGTTCCGGTAAAGGTAGATATTCACGTTTCCGACTGCTGGGAAAAGGGTTAGCTTTCTTGATACCCATGGCAGCCTTTAGTATAATAAAGACATGGCCTTCTTGCCCAACGAATTTGAAAAATTAAAAGACTTCCTAGTCAAAACCTTTATCCCACACGATAAAAATAACCATCATCCAACGATACTTCAGAGTGGCGGCCTTTCGCTTTTTTTGGTCGCGCTTGTTGTTGGCCAAGCAGTAGCTAATTTTCAGTCCGGCGGGGGTAAAGTCCTTGGTTATGCGACCAATATTTCAGCTCCTGAAATTATCAGACTTACAAATGTTGAGCGGAACAATGTGGGCTTAAAATCTCTTACAGAAAATTCATCCTTGGATACAGCTGCAGGTTTAAAAGCGGCGGATATGTTTGCCAAAAATTACTGGGCTCATTATGCTCCTGATGGTACAAGTCCTTGGTATTTTTTCAATTTAGTAGGTTACCAATATTCCACAGCCGGTGAGAATTTAGCTCGCGATTTCGCCACTAGCAGCGGGGTAGTCGCTGCTTGGATGGCTAGTCCAGGACACAAGGCAAACATTTTGAATGAGAATTTTACTGAAATCGGTGTTGCAGTGGCCAACGGAAATTTACTAGGTGAGGATACCACTTTAGTCGTCCAGCTTTTCGGCAGACCAGTAGTCCTTTCTTCTTCACCAGTGGTGAATGTGAATAAAACACCACCTTCGTCTTCGGTTCCTAGTTCTCAAGGCTCACCTGCTAAAGTGGAAGCGCAACTACAATTTCCGAGCGGTAGTGCTCAATCCAAGAGTGTAGAAGGTAACGCTAACGAGACAACTCCTTTATCTAATATTTCTCAGAGGCAGCCAATTTTATCTGTGTTCCAAAATGCGAGTTCTAGTCAAAAAGTTACCCTTGCCCTTCTACTAATAATCTCTATATTTCTGCTTATTGATTCAACAATTTTGTATAGAAAAAGACAAATGCGAAACGGGAGCCATTCTTTTGCACACCTATCGGTATTATTATTACTTCTGCTAGTCTGTTTGTTATATGGAAAAGGATTTGTACTTTAGTTGGCACAAATACTATAGAGAACATTTATTGCAATATATCTTTGTTATAATAACATTTGTCTTTTCCTTATTTTTACTATTCCAGCTAACAGCCTTTTTGTATAAATTTTTGGTAGTTTCCTTGCTATCTATTTTTTACCTAATTTTTGGAATTTGGCATCATTGGGAAGAAAAAAACCTAACAGCTGGCCACGTTTTAGAGTATTTGATCATTTCAACAATAATTTTTGTTGTTTTGTATTCTGTCTTTCTTTCGTAAAACAATTGACAAAGTGCTTTTTTACCAATAAAATCTTCTCTCGGAGCAACTTATGGAAGATGAAGAAAAAATAAAAGTCCTACCAGGTGATTTGGTTAGGGTAGATGTTAAAGTAAAAGAAGCTGGAAAAGAAAGAATCCAAGGCTTTGAGGGTAATGTTATTTCTACTCGTGGAAAGGGTGCGTCTAGAACTTTTACTGTTCGCAAGATTGCAAGCGGTGGTATTGGGGTGGAGAGAATTTGGCCTTTCAACTCCCCCGCGATAGAAAAAATCAAGGTTATAAAAAGTCGTAAGCAAAAGCGAGCAAAACTCTACTATATTAGGGGCTTGACAGGTAAAGAAGCAACCGGTAAGTACTTATAAGCTTTATGAAAATGCAAGCTACTTTCGGATTAGAAAGCGAGCTTTGGGAAAAAGGGTTTGATCTTATAGCCGGTATAGACGAAGTTGGAAGAGGTTCTTGGGCAGGCCCTGTCGTTGCGGCCGCCGTAGTTTTTCCTAAGTTTTTCAAGCCTACTTTTAAGCTTTTTGACTCCAAAATTCTTACCGCTAAAGAGAGAGAAAAACTATTTCCACAGATTAGAGAAGTTGCAAGGATTGGTTTGGGAATAATCGGGGTCGACTCGATTAACAGAGTGGGAATTGGAAAAGCGACACAGAAAGCTTTCCGGGCCGCTATCAGGGCATTAGACATAGAACCCCATTATTATTTGATTGATGCTTTTTATATCAGAGGGTGGAAAAAATCAAACCAAACAGCGCTAAAAGGTGGGGATCGTATTTGTGCTTCAATTGCAGCAGCTTCGATAATTGCTAAAGTCTACAGAGATACATTGATGAGAGAACTTGACCAGAAGTATCCTGGTTACAACTTTGCAGCCCACAAAGGTTATGGTACAGCTTCGCATCAGGAAGCAATAAGACAGCTTTCGTTTTCTCCCATGCACAGAAAATCCTTTAATTTATTCCCGACACTTTACCCCGAATTACTGGTTTAAAAATGTAACAGGTTGATTTAGATTCTTTCGACTGCCCTAACTTTTGCACTTTGTGATTTTGGATTATTCATAATCTCTTCTTCTGTGGGTAAGAGTGGTTTTTTGGTCAGTAGTTTTACTGTTGGGTGCTGATAAGGGTTTTTTGGTTCAGCAGCATCTATGAATAAACGTTTTACTATTCGATCCTCGAGTGAATGAAAGGTAATTATGACAAGCCGACCACTCTTGTTTAATTCTTTCAGCGCTTGAGGTATTGCTTCCTCGAGAGCCGGAAGCTCTTGGTTTACTTCCATTCTGACTGCTCTAAATACCTTGCTTGCATAATGGCCCTTTACCCTACTGAATCGATATTTCGGTGGCGTTGCAGTTTTTATAGCAGAGAGTAAATCGTTCGTTGTTTCAATTGGTTTTAGCGATCGCTCCCTTACTATTTCTCTGGCTATTTTGGCTCCAAAAGGTTCCTCACCGTAACGAAAAAACATTTCCCTTAACTTTTGTTCGGGGTAATTATTTATTACGTCGAAGGCGCTAAAAGAGCTCTGTGGGTCCATTCGCATGTCCAGTCGGGCATTTAGGTTCTCATTGTTCTCGCTGAAACTGAAGCCTCTTTTTGGATTCATTAGTTGATAACTAGAAACCCCAAGATCAAATAAAATACCATCGACCTCTTCTATTCCTACTTCATTTAAAATTTTATCCAAATCCCTGAAATTACCTTTAACGAAAGTTATTTGATTTTCTGCAAAAGCCAAATTTTGCTTTGCCGCCTCTAGCGCTTCACGGTCTTGATCAATGCCAATTAATCTCCCATTTTTACCAATTTTTTCCAAAATCAATTTTGAATGGCTACCACCACCGATAGTTCCATCTACGTAAATACCGCCCGGTTTTAAGTTAAGAAGCTCCAAAACCTCCGTTGGCATTACAGGAGTGTGTTCAAACTTAATATTGTCTTCTTCTGTATTCATTGCCCGCAATTATCTCAAAAAACTAGATTGGATGAAAGGGCCAGTGGTTAGTCATCGAAATACCGCTTAGTTGAAGTTTGAAGCTAAATTTGATATCATAAATGATTAACTGGGCCCGTAGCTCAACGGTAGAGCGACAGCCTTTTAAGCTGTGCGTTGAGAGTTCGAATCTCTCCGGGCTCACCAGCTTGATTGCTTGGTTTCTTAGTGAGATAATTTTGTTGTGGCACAACCTCAAACTGTAGAACAGCTAGACAAAATAATCAAAGAGGGACAAGAAGAATATAAGCACCCATCAGTTTGGGGGTATATTATTGCCAGTCTAATTATTCCTCCTCTAGGTCTGTTCCTATCTTGGAGAGCTAAGTTTTTACCATTTGTTCTACCGACCCTGCTGATGATAAATTCGGTAGCATTTGGTTTCATTACCGCACAAGCATTTTCTGCCCTAAACCCAGTTCTACTAATCATTACTGAGGGTTATGATAAACCATCTCCGATATCTGCCCCATTGTTATGGTCTATTGTATTTGTTTCAATCGTTATAGGTGTTTTTGGATTTGTGGCTGGTTTTTATTACAAACTCAAAATTAACAAAAACATTATTTCTAAAAGACTAGTTCCAATTCTTTTTGTGACACTATTACTACAATATCTGGTAGGTCTCGTTACGTTGCTTTTCGTAAATTATTCTGTTTATCAATCTCTCGAATCTATTCACTTCTAATATCCAACTAGGATTCTAATAAACTAAGGTAGTTTTTACCAATCTGTTAGAATCTGTAGCAGGGTGTTCGAATTCAGAGTCGTTAGGGCCACCAAAATTTATTCTGACAAAACAATATAATAATGGGATTAGTAGAAAATGAGACCTGCACTGCTAACTAGCCAGATTGCGTAGAAAACTCCAAATCCTGAAAAGATAAAGATTAAGCCAAGCAAAATTCTAGCCCAACCCTTTAGATAGTATTCTTGAGGTTCTGCAGCAGTTCTCACTAAAGAGGCGATAACAGACCCAAAGAAAACAAAATTAATTAAGTTCGATGTTACTTTTACTTGCTTTGCTATAAACAATAGCCAAAAACCTGAACCGATTAAAAGAATTCCGAAGATACCAAGAATAATCGCTACAAACAGAAACATAATTTTATAGTAGCAAATTTAGACTAAAGTGACCACATTGAATTTTATAAAAGTTTTGTGATGAATGAGATAAAAATAAAATAAGTTCTATTTGGCATTGAAATTTAATAACAATAGCCAGACCACTTATTAAGAAGACATGCAATCTTTGGTCCGATTATCAGTAGTATAAAGATAAGACCAACAACGATAGCTATTAGTGAAAACGGTTTTCCGGCTTCTTTTGATTTTCGAATTTGGACCAATGAGATCACACCAGCAACTAAACCAATCCCACTAAACAAAGTTTCGTTAAGAAAACCGAAAGGGGGAAAGAAACTAATATATCCAGTCATCTCGTTTAGAATAGTTAAAACTGCTATAGTAGCCAGTAACAAAGCAAATAAAGATAACTTATTTACGTCTTTCTTTTCATTATCCATAGATTAGTAGCCTACTTAAATTGTAGCATAAACATTTCTAACATCGTATAACAGACGGAGCCATCTTCAGAATCATAATAAGGCTTGGACATCTTGATAAACTAAAGCGGGATATTTGATTGTTTGGACACTTTTTAGAAAACTAGCCACGAATTGTTCGAGTAACATCCTCTCTGGCTCACCATTTCCAAATAACTAAGATGTATAATTAGGCAATGAAAAATATACTGATGCACAAATTATTAGGGATACCAATTATTGTATGGGGTTTACAATTATTATATGTCGCTGTAGCACTAGTAGTGCTTGTTATCTTAGTGGCGATAGTTAATAAGAATACTTCTACTCAAACGCCCGCAAGAATTATCGCAATTGTATATGTAGTATTCATGGTAATTATTGATGTTATTTGGCGTTTAGCAATAAGGAGGCGGTTCTAAATACCCCTCCGGCCATTACACAGCCTCAAGGTAATTCAAAGCAAAGTTTGGACATCCTGATAAACCAAAGCAGGATACTTGATTAATTGGATACTTTTCAGGTAATTAGCCACGAATTGTTCGAGTAGTATTTTCTCGGGCCCACCAAAATCCTCCAAACAATCGCAAGTTAGTATATTGACTTTTAAAAATGTAAGCGTTAAATTTTATTCTATGGGTTTCTTATTTAAAATCCTTCCACAAAAGACTATACCCCTTTTAGCAATTTCAGGATTAGTAATAACCTTGGCTTTATTCAGGACCCCTAGCAAAGTAGAAAATAAAATAACTGAAGTTTCTTCCAGTCCAACAGTTAAAATAGGACAGGATGAAATTAATAAAGAAACTAATGAGAATTTAAATAATGCAACTCAAGAATCAACAACAAACAAGGTAAATATTTCTGTTGATACCAATACAACCGATGGGAAAACTAGCGGATCCGCTAATGTAGAAATAACTAAAGACAATGAGACTCAAACTTTTAGCAAAAGCGTTAATAGTGTTTCTGATGGTAACAACTTTAGCGTAAACGTAAATCAAGGAACGGTCAAATTTGATGTTGATGTTCACAAAAGAACTGTAAATAAATCAAACTTTGATCAAGAAATTAAAGTAACCTCTAAATAACATCTTTGACTTTTCGCAGCTTCTTGTCCATAATTAGTTTAATGGAGGATTCTGCTCCCAAAAAACCATTTTCATTTGATAAAAAACAAGTCGATACAAAACAAATTGCTATCATCCTTGGTATTGCACTTCTTTTAGCCGCTATTATGTATATTTATCTAAGAGTAGATGAACAGTTGGTGGTTAATCGGGCAAAAAACCAAAACACTGCTACTGCGAGTGCTGGTAATAGTGGAGATAAAACCTCCCTAAAATTTAACCAAGATCAACAGAGGAAAAACGATGTCGTTATGGTGAACACTGCTCTTAAAAGTTATTATCTAGAAAAAAAGAGTGCTCCTCAATCTCTGAAGGATCTGACGCCGAATTATTTGACAGAGGTTCCTACCGATCCGGTTACTTCAAAGGAATATAAATACACACTTAGCGCTAATCAAACAAGCTGGACCGTTTCAGCGACTCTTTCAGACGGTAACCCTTTCCAAGCAAAGGGACCATAAGAATTAATGGTACTAATTGGTAGGGCTTAAATTTTTGTTTTCCAGGTAGAGTGAGGAGTTTGGGCGAGTTTGTAATTCCGAAAACGGATATCGTCTGTTACTTCTAATCCCACCCACAAAGGTTTTTTAAATTTGTAATTTTCTTTTGGTAATTCAACTTCCGCTATCGCCAAACCTTTGTTTGCACCCTTATACAAATCTATTTGCCAAGCCAAATTATTAATTTTCAAGGCCGATCGATTTTTTTCTATTTTTGCGCTAGAAAGTTTTAAGATTTTGCTAGCTTCTCTCAGACAAATTTCATACTCAAATTCATTTCTAGAAACTAGACCGGGAGTTTTAATAGTTAAAAAACCACGGCTTCCTTCAACTCTGACGCGTATTTCCGGATTATCGCAAAAATAGGCGGTAACTAATGGTTTCCCTTGCGGTAAGTGGGGGAGTTTCTCTTTTTTTACCAGGAATTTTCTTTCGATTTCCCGCTTCATTTCTTTTTGGTGACAAGTTTCTTTTCAGCTTCGTAAACAATTTCTCGAGTCTTATCGATGGAATCGGGTGAAACCGAAACTGAAGAAATACCCCATTCGATTAGCTTTTCTGTCAGCTCCGGATAGACAGAAGGACCTTGGCCGCAAATTCCTGAATAAAGTTTTCTTTTTCGACACGTTTTTATGATATGTTCAATTCCCCACAGCACTGCTGGATCGAGTTCGTTAAACTCAGAAGAAACCTTCGCATTATCACGATCAAGGCCGAGGGTAAGCATTGTTAGGTCGTTACTGCCGATTGAAACCCCGTCTATTCCTAGATCAAGGAATTTATCGATCAGGATTACATTTGAAGGTATTTCTGCCATCATCAGAAGCCTGAAGCTTGCACTTCGATGCAGACCCGCTGCAGCTACCAATTTCTTCACCTGTTCCATTTCTGGGACGGTTCTGACAAAGGGGATCATTAGCCATAAATTGGTAAATCCATATTTATTGCGTACTAGTTTTATTGCCTCCAGTTCCATGTTGAAAACTTGTGGGTCAGCAATATAGCGATAGGCTCCTCTAAATCCAATCATTGGGTTTTCCTCGTCTTCCTCGTATTTTTCTCCACCCTTTAGGTTTTTATACTCGTTACTTTTGAAATCGGTAGCGCGGTAGATAACTGGTCTTGGATCGAAGGCTTCAGCAAAGGTTCTTAAGCCGCTAGCTAGCTTTTCAGTAAACACTTTTTGTTTCTTTTCCGCAATCATTTTTTTTGGGTGTGTTCCAATTTCGGCGATCATAAATTCAGCTCGCAATAGGCCGATACCATCCACATATTTTTTAGCTACGTCATCCGCTAGCTCCTTTTGACCAAGGTTCACAAAAACTTTTGTAGCGGTTTTCATGAGTCTTACCTTTTCTTCTGTTTGTTTTTCGATGAACTCAATGGTAGCTAGTTTATTTGCAGCGAGCGCTCCTTTATAGACTTTTCCGTCACCTCCGTTTACAGTAATTGTTGTATCCGCCTTCAGTATTTTTGTTGCTTTTTCTGCCCCGACAACACACGGGATTCCTAGTTCCCTGGAAACAATTGCGGCGTGACTTGTTCTTCCTCCCTTGTCGGTAACAATTGCCGCTGATCTTTTCATCGCGGGTACATAGTCAGGATTGGTCATTTCAGCAACTAAGATGTCCCCTTGTTTTATTTTTCCAAGCTCCTTAATCCCTGAAATTACTTTAGGAAAGCCAACTGCAATGCCAGGCGAAGCAGGGGAGCCCTTTAAAATAACTGGAAGATTTATTTCGATGTGTTCCTTTGATCTGTCGACCTCTTTTATTGTAGTCACTGGTCGAGATTGGACTATTTCAAGTTTATCATCCATTAGCGTCCATTCGATATCTTGAGGAAATCCATAGTGGTTTTCGATTTTTTTACCGATTTTTGCCAGTTCTACGATTTTTTCATCCGAAAGTTTTTGGGCCTTTCTATATTTAGAAGAGACTGAAATCTCTTTTGTTTGCTTTCCAACTTTGATGAGCTGTTTTGCTTGATCTGAAATACTCTTTTTGGAGAGTTTAAAACCACTTTTATCAATCTCGTAATGATCGGGAGTGACAATTCCCTGAACAATAAATTCACCCAAGCCCCAGACAGATTCGATTACGATCTTACTTTTATCATTTTCAACGGGATCTATGGTAAACATTACCCCGGAAACTTCTGATTGGACCATTTTCTGGACTACTGCCGCAAGCCCTACTTTAAAATGGTCAAATCCATTTTGTTCCCTATAAAAAATCGCCCTTGGTTTATAAAGAGATGCCCAGCAGTTTTTTACCGCTTCGAGAAGTTCCTTTTCACCCAAGACGTTTAAAAACGTTTCCTGTTGTCCTGCAAAAGAAGCATCGGGCAGATCTTCCGCAGTAGCTGAAGAGCGTACGGCAACTAAACCGCCCTTCCCATCAAAAAGTTTTTTGTAATTAGCTATAATTTCCTTAGCGAGAGGGATTGGCATCGGCGCTTTTTTAATAGTATGAGTAATTAAATTGGAAGCTTCGTTCAGAAGGTCGTTACTATTTACGTCGACCTTATTTAAAAGCGTTTTTATTTTTGGTTTCAAACCCATTTCATTGAGAAAGTCAAAAAAAGCGCTTGCCGTAACAGTAAAACCATCTGGTACTGGAAGGCCCGCACTTTTAAGTTCTCCTAAATTTGCCGCTTTACCTCCAACTAGGGGAATATCTTCTTTTCGTGTCTGCGAAAACCATAGTATATCTTGGGACATATTTATTCCGTTTCCGAACTTATTATTTTAATAAGTTGTAGATTAATCTTTTACGATTCGGTCTAAGAATTTCGTCAAGATTCGCTCAGCAGGGTTTTTCCCACCCAAACCAAAAGCTAAGCCGCCTGCCAGAGCAACCATTAAAACGAATCCAGTAAATAGTATTCTGATTAGATCTTTCGCGACCCCGAGTTGATTTAAGGCCGCTAGCAGGGCGAAAACTATTATTGCCCAACGTGCCACCTCGCCTACAATTTGAGCCGCTTGCGTGCCTAATCCTGTCGCCGTTGCTGTAACAAAGTCACGCGCAATTTTTGCAAAAACTGCTCCGATTGAAACAATAATTACAGCCACTGCCACGTTTGGGATATAAAGGAGTAGGGACTTTAAAACGTCATTTACTGCGCCCAATCCCAATTGATCTACAGCCGGAATTAAGAATATTAGGATAATAAACCATCGGAGGAGCTCTCCCAGGAGTCCCGTGATTGTTAGGGATGTTTCAGCTTTTTTTAACGCCTGAGGAATACCTGTTGATTCTAAGACCTTCTCAAAATTTATTGCATTAAGAAGCCTTATCAATGCGGCGCGTAAAAGAGCAGCGATTATAACGCCGATTATAAATATAATGATTGCAATCAGTAGCTTTGGGAGTAAGCTTGCTGTGGCTACTAGCGAATCACTTAGTGCTGAAGTTACGCTGTTGCCCAAACCTTCTGTCATAATTTTCACCTCCTTGTTGTCAAATCAAAGTATATTAATAGGTAGCCATCCTGTCAATAGAACAACACGTAGTCGGCTTGGTCTAAGCCGCCTACATTTAATAAGAACAAATAAATAATTTAATTCCTACTTGTTTACCTTGCCGGCAAATTTCTTTAACCAATCCGCCGCTACTTCTCTTCCCGCAAGTCCAAAGGCTAGGAGAAGCGCCACAAAGACGGCCATAACGAACAATCTTAATATAACTGCGCTAACCCCGAGAACAAATACTCCTTGAACTAACGCAAATATAACTACCGCGAGGTAAGCTAAATTTGCAATCAAGTGTGCCGGGTTATTGCCAACTACTGTCCCGACTGCCATCACTACTCTGTGAAGGAACCATGCAACAACGAACCCAAGAAGTAAGAACAGCGAAGCTAACAACACTTTACTAATGAATCCAAATACTAGTATGAAGACAACCCCAGCGCCTGCTATTTGAAGGCTTGCGAAGGCTGGTATTAGGAATACTAAGATAGCTATCCATCGGAGAATTTCACCAATGAAGTTAGTGATATCCGACTCTTCGTGTGATTTCACAACATCCGAATAAGCAGGTATTGTTGAAAGAGTACGTTCGAGATTAACAGCTTTGGAAGCTTCCTGTACGATCCTTTTAAGGATCCAACCTAATACAACACCAATAACTATTGCTATAACTGCAGCAAGAACATTGGTAAACACAGGTAGAAAGTGTTTGAAGAAAAGACTTATCGAGTCTTGGAAAAGACTGATATATTGCTGAAATGTCAATTTTTTCACCCCCTTTCAGGAAATCTCTATTCCGCAAGACAATCTTAGTTTTTTAATACTTCGGGGGGCAGCAAGTTCTTTACTATCAGTCTAACTAAACATTTGATTGTTGTCAAATTTTAATTCTTGATCTTTTCCCAAGGAAAAATGTCTCTACCAAAATGACCGTAAGAAGCAGACTTTTCGTAAATTGGTCTTCTCAAATCTAAATCTGATAAGATTCCGTTGACTGTTAAATCGATTAAATTCCAGGCGAAATCTTCAATAATAGAAATTTTCTTTTTCTCTGTGCCAAAACAGTTGATAGCTTTTACTAATGGATCATTTTGGCCAATTACATAAGCCAGCTGAACTTCTACCATTGGTGCCAGTTTTGCAGCAACAATATTTTTCGCTATGAATCTTGCTGCGTATGCAGCTGAGCGATCTACTTTAGTTGGATCTTTTCCTGAAAAACAGCCACCTCCGACATGAGCAGAACCTCCGTAGGTATCGACGATGATTTTTCTACCAGTCACTCCTGTGTCCGAACATGGTCCTGGAGTCGTCCACTGGCAACCTGTCCCATTAATGACAAGGCTATCTTCCGAAATTTTAAAAGAAAAACCTTCAATTATAGGTTTGACCAAGTGCCGGAATAAATCTTTTTTTAGTTGTGGTAGGAGAGCTTTTTCGTTCGCGGCTACGGCTAAAACAATCTTTTCTACTTTTTTTGGTTTACCATTCTCGTAAGTAACAGCAACCTCACTTTTTCCATCTGGGTATAAGTATGGTAGGGTTTTCTTCTCGCGTAAATTGTCTAGACCAGAAACTAGTGCGTGGGCGATTGATATTGGAAGTGGCATAAAACTTTTTGTTTCGTTAACTGCATAACCAAACATCATTCCTTGATCGCCAGCACCACCTGTGTCTACACCAGCCGAAATTTCAGGGGATTGGTGATGAATATAAACTTGAATGTCGCTTTTAGGGGAAAACTCGAATTTCTTATCTGTGTAACCAAGCCGTTTAATTACTCCTTGGGCAATTTTTTTGTAATGCAACTTTGCTTTCGTTGTTAGTTCTCCGGCGATAACCATTCGGTTTTTTGTAACTAAAGTTTCAACTGCCACTCTGGAATAGGAATCTTGGGAGAGGGCTGCATCAACAATCGCGTCGGAAACCTGATCGCAGATTTTATCTGGATGGCCAGCGGCAACCGACTCAGAAGTAAAATACTTGTACATTTAAAACCTCCTTTTAGGTTTAAAAAAACACTTTCCCGAAAAGAAAGTGTCTACTAAACAGTTCCCTTTCGGGCGCATCATTTTTGGCACCCTACCTGTTTAGGGTTGCCGCTCCGTTTTAAAAACGGGGTCTCTGGATGCGTTGCAGATTGTTAATTAAGAAATATTATCGCTTGACAGGCTAATAGAAGTCAAGTAACATTTTCGCTTAGAATGAGTACTAATCAAATTCTTTATTTGGTTTTAGGATCAGCCGTCCTAGCAATAATTTATGCTTTATTTCTTACCGTCCGATTGCTTTCTTTGCCTACTGGTAATAGCAAGATGCAGGAAATTGCAAAAGCAATTCAGGATGGTGCAGCCTCTTACCTAAATCGTCAATATTCTGTTGTTGCTGCCGTAGGAGCCGTCATTTTTCTCATTATCCTAATTCTAATGAAACAGCCAACTACTGCTGTAGGCTTTCTGGTGGGGGCAGTCGCTTCGGCAATTGCTGGTTATGTCGGAATGAATGTTGCCGTCCGGGCAAATGTAAGAACCGCAGAGTCCGCAAAAAATGGGCTTGGCGCTGCTTTAAGTGTTGCTTTCCGCAGTGGAGCAGTGACTGGTTTAATTGTCGTTGGATTAGCACTTCTTTCGGTCTCCGGTTTTTACTTTGTTACACATGATGTTAAAGCTTTGGTGGGCTTGGGTTTTGGAGGAAGTTTGATTTCTGTTTTTGCGAGACTTGGAGGGGGCATCTATACTAAAGGAGCCGATGTCGGTGCTGATTTGGTTGGTAAATTAGAGGCTGGAATTCCTGAAGATGACCCAAGAAATCCGGCGGTTATTGCGGATAACGTAGGTGATAATGTTGGTGATGACGCTGGTATGGCAGCTGACCTATTCGAAACCTATGCTGTTACTGCAATAGCTGCAATGCTGCTTGGGAGTTTAGTTTTCCCAGGTAGTAGTAACGCGGTGATTTATCCGTTAGCAATAGGAGCAGTATCAATCATTGCTTCAATAATCGGTACTTTTTTTGTTCGCTTGATTGGGAAAAGCGTAATGGGCGCTCTTTATCTCGGATTAGCAGCATCTGGAATATTAGCTATAGCAGGGTTTTGGTTTGTTACCGCCTATCTTTGGGGGGGTAGTTTCTTTTCGACCCAGCCATATTGGATACAGGCAGCTGATACAGATAAGGTTCTACCGTTCTTTTTCTCTTCCTTGATTGGAATTGTTGTCACTTTGGGAATGGTAGTTATTACCGAATTTTATACTTCAAAGAGGTTTGGTTCAGTGAAAGCCATTGCCCATGCTTCAGAGACTGGGCACGCGACCAATATTATTGCAGGTTTAGCTGTCTCGATGAAAGCGACACTTGCCCCAATTATTTTAATTGCCGCTGGAATAATTTTGGCCTTCAATCTTGCCAATCTTTATGGAATTGCGATTGCAGCTATGAGTATGCTTAGTATGACGGGAATTATTGTAGCAATTGATGCTTTTGGTCCGGTTACAGATAATGCTGGCGGTATAGCTGAAATGGCAGGACTGCCCGATGATGTAAGAAAAGTGACAGACGAGCTTGATGCTGTTGGCAATACCACAAAAGCAGTCACTAAAGGTTACGCGATTGCAAGTGCAGGACTTGCCGCAGTAGTTTTGTTCTCTTCATACTCCCAAGAGCTTTTGGCGGCCGGTAAAAGTATAGTTTTTAAACTTGACGATCCGCACGTAATTATTGGTCTTTTCATTGGCGGAGCACTGCCGTACTTTTTTGCTTCATTGGCTATGGAAGCTGTTGGGAAAACAGCAGGTAGCGTCGTCAATGAAGTAAGAAGACAGTTTAAAGAAATAAAGGGGATAATGGAGGGAAAAGCAAAACCCGATTATGCAAAGGCAGTGTCAATTGTTACCGTAGCTGCACAAAAAGAAATGATAATTCCAGCGCTTATCCCGATTGTAGTTCCGATAGTTGTTGGAAAGTGGCTTGGTCCAGCGGCTCTTGGGGGGCTTTTGGTTGGGTGTATCGTCACAGGACTTTTTGTTGCTATTTCAATGACTACAGGAGGAGCTGCCTGGGATAATGCGAAGAAATACATTGAAGCGGGTAATCTTGGTGGAAAAGGAAGTGATGCTCACAAAGCAGCCGTGACAGGGGATACCGTTGGGGATCCTTATAAAGACACCGCGGGACCGGCGATAAACCCTATGATCAAGGTTATAAATATCGTAGCTTTGTTACTAGTCCCGTTTCTCTAATCTCTATTCAAACCTTTCAGTGCTAATTCAATTGTTTGGGGAATATTATTTTTTCCTGTGTCAATCACAAGATTAAAAAATTTAGGGTCTAAATAATTTTCGTTGGAATAAAGCTTTGTAAATTTTTCGTGGAGTTGTTTTCGCCTTTCTTCAATTTCTGCAACTGTTTCTTTGTGGGTATGAACTCGTTTTAAAATTCTCTCATTTACAGTTTTTTCATCACAAACAAGCAATATTCTAAACACATCTGGTATGTCCTTTGAAAACCAAGCGGCGTAGTGGCTATCAACGACTAAGCCCTGTTCATTTTTGATTTTATCGAAAAGCTCATAATCAACTTTCTTTTCAACTTCGTTGGGAATAGAGGATTTATCCCAAAGGGGAATATTGTGCTCGATAAAGTATTGACGAAAAAAATCCCCAGTTGAAAGAAATTCCCAACTAAGTTTCTCTGCTAGGGCTTTTCCCAAAGTAGAAGTCCCAGTCCCAACATCTCCAGAAATTATTATGTTTTTGTATTTGGTTTTTCCCATTGCCAAAGTAAAATTATAACTGAAGTGGGTTGCCAAGGGGAGAGGGTAGTTGGTCCGCTGATTGACCAACTACCGTCCGATTATTGATTTCTCCTCACGCCGTAAGAGTCGCTGAATATTCTCCTTGTGCATCAGCCAGATGTAGGTGACGATGGCGATTACAGCAAGTCCATACACTCTGGACAACTTGCCTTTTAGAACAAGAAGTCCGGAGTAGATCGCGGCAAGGCCTGTCCCTGTCAACGATGCGACTGAGACAATTCCCCGCGATCCCGTGAAAGCACCGATTGCTCCGCCCACCGCTAACTGAATGACCGACCACATCTTCTTTTCACCGATTGTCAAGGCAATAGCTGCACCGGCTGCAGTTGAGACCGCCTTCCCTCCGCGAAAACCGAGGAAGACAGACTTTGTGTGCCCTGCGATTGCGCATAAAGCAACAAGCATATGTAAATGCTTGTCCTTTGGCCATTTCTTGACGGCGATTAGTGTTGGAACAGCCGCCTTAAGTACATCCAGCACACCGGCCAGCAGAGCCAAGCGAAGCCCGGCTGCCCTGTAGGTGTTTGTTGCGCCCGTCGCCCCACTCCCTGTCTTTCGAATATCTACCCCTTTCGTTAGTTTGGCTACCAGCCAGCCAAACGGAATTGATCCAAGCAGATAGGAAAATACTGTGAGCAGAAGTCTCACCTTTCTTCCTCCTAGTGAACTAATTAGGAGTAACTCTTATGGGATTATAACACAGGCAATCAGGCCTGGTCTTAATGATGGTGGTGGGCGTGATTTTCTTGTGGGGATTCGTCCATCATTTTTAGCATTCCGAGGCCGTTAGTTTTGAGAAAGCGAATCAACAATATTGCTGCGATTACGAGGAAAATTATGTTAAGAAGCGTTGTGTAATTCCAAGTAATGTTGTTTAGCAAGATAGTTACGTCCCGATTGGTTGGTGTGATTTTTAACATTGCAAAAAGAAATTCGACTATGTATCCAGCTAGCGCCATCGCTGCATAAAAAGTTCCTAAAATATAAAGTATTACTTTCGGGCCATAATATCGGCGGTAAATATCCAAAATAGGTAAGACTAGGAGATCAGCAAAAATAAAACTAACCACGCCGCCAAAACTAATTCCCTCCCGCCAAAGCACTGCGGCGAGGGGAATATTGCCGATAGAGCAGACGAAACTAACCATTGCAACTATTGGGCCGACCAGAGGACCTTCGATTGCTGCTAGAGTTGGGTCACCACTAAAAAAGAACGCACGCCAGAAACTTGCTGGGACAAAAGTAGCGAGAGCTCCGGCGATCAAAAACCCCAAGAAAACGTCTATCCAGACACCATCCCAATCAGCGACAAAATAGTGACTTACAGAGGTAAAACCTCGCCTACTAAAAAGTTGGGAAATGAAAGATCCACCAGAGAGGCTCATATCCATTTCTGCGTGCCCTTCCATTCGTCCAGCTAGACCTTTTTCGGCTTGATTTTTTGCAAAGTTAACCAATCTCTTGCTTAAAGTTAATTTAAAAATAATGGAGATGATAACAATCATTAAAATCCCACCGATCACTTCAGCTGCCAAAAATTGCCAGCCAAGTAGAACAAGTAAAACAAGTCCCATTTCAATAACAAGATTGGTAGAAGCGATTTCAAAAATCATACTGGAGGTGAAAGTGGCTCCTTTTCGAAAAAGTGAGCGAGCGAGAGCAACTGCAGCATAAGAGCAGGAAGAAGAAGTAGCGCCAAAAAGAGAGGCTAGGCTATAACATTTTGCGTTGTCCCTGCCAAGAAGCTTCGCAATTGAGCCTTTTGAAACAAGAGCTTGGACTATTCCGGAGAGGGCAAAGCCCAAAATAAGCGGCCAAAGAACTTCCCAAAACATGCTGAGAGATGTGATTACGGATGTCCCAATCTGAAAAACAATCTGCTCCACAAAAAAATTATACCATTCTCATTTGCAAATTGATTGTGAGGCTAAATTTGTGGTAAAATTATGCTCGTCGTTGGCCCCGTCGTCTAGTGGTCTAGGATATTGGGTTTTCATCCCAAAGATCGCGGGTTCGAATCCCGCCGGGGTCACCAGCTTGGAATTAAGGACAAACCCCACCCCCATACATGCCTTTGGCTGACCAAATTAACCAAACTAGCCCCAGAATAAATAGTGCGATAGTAACCGCAAAAGTAGTTATAGCGAGCTTCAACAATGAAGTCCGTTTTCTGTGGAGTACCCAACCAATAGAGAAGAGGAAAAACCAAACTACAAAAACAATTATTAAGAAGGAAACAACAATCTCTAAGACGGATGGGCTACCTGGGCATCCACTATGAAAAAGCAGTTTAAAAATCACAGTTAAACGGTCTCCCATTAGTTAACTCTACCAACTTTTTTCTTGGGAGGCAACTTAGGGAACCGAAAATTCGGTTTCTGTCTCTTTGCGGATTAAAGCTGGTATACAAACCGAGGAAAATTAAAAACAAACTGTTTAGTATTAAGATTCTAATAAACTAAGGTAGTTACTATTATGCTTGTATTTAGCCTCGAAGTAAGGTAGAGTTGTAAGAAATTGGTAACTTTTTAACGATTGAATCAATGAGTTCCAAGCCAAATTCGCTTGGTTCACCAATACCAATATTAGGTTGAAATATCAATCCTTTTAATTATTTCCTCGTTTTCGATTGACGTTTGATGCTATTTTAATTCAATGGGTCGAGAGGAAATTGATTTTATAGAGCCGTAGAAGGAAACGAAATAGGTGTTTTTTGTTCCTTTATCTCCACAAAGTACATTGATGGTCACTTCGTTGCCGAACAAAGGCTCATCCAAACCCAACCGTTCCTTTAGTGTAGGTATCTTCAAAATATCGATCATATCTTCTGGATAAAGTAACTCGTCTTGATTCGATTCCCGACAGGAAGGATCGAGAGAATTCAAAACCCTTTTCTTAGCAAAACTATTCGTAACCCAAGGAGACGAGGCCAGAAAATAAAGGAGCGTTAATGCTACGATTAATGGGATTATTATCAGGTCGAAGACTTTTTTTATCTTTCTAAAAACTGAGATGGGTTTGGAAAAAGATATTTGGCTAGAACTTTCTTCAGGCATTAGTTAAATTATCTTATTGCTCCAAAGCTTTGTCAAATTAGGATTCTAATAAACTAAGGTAGTTAATTCTGAGGAATCGTAGCAAAGCTTGGACATCTTGGTAAACTAAAGCTGGATAATTGATTAATTGGATACTTTTCAAATAATTAGCCACGAATTGTTCGAGTAGTATCTTTTCTGGCTCACCAAAAACAAAGCAGGTTGAACGCCTGTTTTTTGTTTTCTTAAGTGCCTGTTATAATTAACTAGGAGGTGATGAAAGATGAATCGTGGAATTGGAGGCGGGGGAAGTGCTGTATATGGACTTGGTTTTATTGGCGCACTAATCTACTACATTACTCACGCGACAAGTTTTTTGATGGGTCTTTTCGGTGTCTTGAAAGCAATACTTTGGCCGGCATTTTTAGTCTTCGAAGCATTAAAATTTTTGAAAATGTAAGATCTTTTAACAAAAGTATGGAAAGGATAAGTTGTAGTTTAATTGCTCCTTGCGGGATGAATTGCGCGGTTTGCCACGCACGTCTTCGTGAGAAAAACCCTTGCCACGGTTGTAATTTCGCTGAAAGTAACAAGCCAAAAACCCGCGCTTTCTGTAAGATTCGACTGTGCCAAGAAAGAAAAGGCAAGTTTTGTTTTGAATGCGAAGAATTTCCTTGCGCTCGTTTGAAACACTTGGATGAGAGGTACCGAACAAAATACGGTATGAGTGAAATTGAGAATCTTGAGTTTATCCGCGACAAGAGCATGGACGAATTTATAGAAAACGAACGCAAACGCTGGCTTTCTTCCAAGGGCATCCTCTGTGTGCATGACAAGAAGTATTACTAGAAAGAAGGAGCCATTCAATCGTTAAATTCCTCAGTTGTTTCTCAGCTCAACTTTGTTAAAATAGGCTTGCCTTGAGAATACTTCTCGTTGAGGATGATGTAAAAATTGCAAACGCTATTAAAAAAGGGCTTGAACAAGAGTCTTATGCTGTTGATGTAGCTTACAACGGAACTGATGGTTTAGATTTCGCTCTAACGTCTGATTACGATCTACTGATATTGGACAGGATGCTTCCTGGGTTGGCTGACGGAATGGAAATTTGTAAGGCAGTCAGAGACAAAGGAAAAAAGACGCCGATATTAATACTGACAGCTAAGGATCGAGTAGACGACAAAGTTTTTGGCCTAAACTCTGGGGCGGATGACTACCTTATAAAACCGTTTGATTTCAGCGAACTTTTGGCAAGAATTAAGGCTCTTCTTCGCCGCCCGGAAAACCATATCGGGACTGTTTTAAAAGCTGGGGATTTGAGCTTGGATACAATTGCAAAAAAGGTCGAACGAGCCGGTAGGGAAATTGTTCTTTCGTCAACAGAATTTAGTTTGCTGGAATACCTAATGAGAAACCAGAAGCAAACTGTCTCAAAAGACGCTATTATCGAACATGTTTGGAATTTTGATGCCGATATACTTCCAAACACAGTCGAGGTTTATATTGGATATTTAAGGAAAAAAATCGACAATCCATTTAAAGGACCATCGTTAATCAAAACAATAAGAGGTTTCGGTTACCGATTGGGAGATGGCAAATGATATTTAGATCGGCTTATCTAAAGCTTACTGCTATTTATGTATTAATCGTAATGGTGATTAGCATCACCTTTAGTGTTGTTTTGTACCGAATCTCTTCGAGCGAGCTCAATAGGGGTCTGGGACGTCAGGGTGAAGTTTTAAGAAATTTACCTCCTCCAGAATTTTTCCCACAGTCAAGAGTAGCGATTGAAAACACTAGGATTGCGCAGCTTGAAGAAAGTAATAATCACCTGCGAACAAACTTAATTTATTTTAACATCCTGATATTTTTTGTCTCTGGGACCTTAAGTTACTTTTTAGCAAGGAGAACCTTGAAACCAATAGAGGAAATGGTCGATATTCAAAATCGGTTTACCGCTGATGCTTCCCACGAGCTTCGTACACCACTGACAGCGATGAAAACAGAAATCGAAGTAAGTTTGCGGGACAAAAAACTTAATATTTCTGACGCCAAAAAGCTACTTGGCAGTAACTTAGAGGAAATCGGCAAATTGGAAACTCTCTCCAATGAGTTGCTGACATTGGCGAAATATCAAGACATAGAGAGTTTGCCGTTTGAAAAAGTAAATTTAAAAGCAGTAGTTGAGGAGTCTTTAGGTAAAGTTGAGGCTTTAGCTAGAAACAAAGGGATCAAGTTTGATTCGGCACTTAGCAAGGTAGAAACTAAAGCAAACAAGCAAAGTTTAGTTGAGCTAGTTACCATTCTTTTGGAAAACGCAATTAAATACAGTCCTAAGAACTCAAAGATAGCCATCGCCACCGAGACTCGGGATAAACATGCTTACATCGGGGTGCAAGATTGGGGAATAGGAATTAAAGAAGCAGACCTGCCATTTATTTTCAACCGCTTCTACAGAGCTGATATTTCTCGTTCTAAAGAAGTAATGGAGGGCTATGGTCTTGGCCTTTCAATCGCCAAAAAGATCGTTGAAAAACATCACGGGAAAATTGAAGTCGAAAGTAAACCCGACCAGGGATCAACTTTTACAGTAGTGTTACCCATAGCAAGCTAAAAGTTTCTAAGCGAATTCTCAGTTTAGATTTTTAAAATCGAAATTGAGAGCTAATTTTTATGTTTTACCTGACTTACTTGAAAGCCGAACTTATAAGAAGGATTGGAAAAACGCTGATTATTGCTGCTGGTTTAGCAATAGCAAGCGCAATTATTATTACCATTATTTCAACTTCGCAAGGTCTCTCTAATTCTCAAAAAACAGTTTTAAACCCACTGGAAAATGTCGGAACGGACATTTTAGTGAGCCGCTCGGTTGACAGTCAAAATATGAGTAGCCTAGACGAGGCAACGAGAACTGAGCTTGCTTCTCAGAATCAAATAACAACAGATCTATCTAAACTTGGGAATCCTGGAGACTCTTTTAGTCTTGATACATTTTTGCCAGGAACAATGCTTACGTTTGCTAGTAGCGAAACCAAGAAACTGACTTCCGATTTGGCTAAAGAATATTCCGCAGGCCTTATTTTAAATGTGACTCATCAAGAAGGAAAGATTCCGACGATAACCGCCGAATTCCAAACCGGAGGTGAGCGAGTTCAAATACCGGGTGTGGCACCTATGACCGATGCCGAGAGAGCAGCTATTGACGCTGCAAGGCAAAAGGCAATAGCTGATGGAGCTGATCCAACCACTGACGCGGGTCGTCAAGCGATTCGGGCTGCAGAGCAAGCGGCAACGCCGGATAGATTTAAGGGTGGTAGTTCATCGTTTACCGCTCCCACTAGAACGTATCGTCAGACCTTGAGCACCCCGCAGACAGATATCAAAACCTCAAACTACACTATTGCCGGTGTTGATACATCAAAAACTGATATTGGTTTGATTTTACCAAGCCAAATTACTGAAGGAACCTATTTTAAAGCGGCTGGTCAGGCTGTAATAAACATTTCCTATGCGCAAAAAAACAATCTTAAAGTTGGCAGTACCCTGACTATAAACGGTAAGAAACTTCCTATTGTTGGTATTGTTGATCCAAAACTCTATACAAACACGGCTGATATTTATGTTCCACTCTCTGACTTACAAACTATGGCGGGTAAGGCTGACAGGATCAATATCATTTTAATAAAAGCTACAGATGCCAAGACAGTGGACAGCACAAGCAAAAAAATCTCTGGCTTATTCGCTGGTGCGAACGTCACAAATTCAAAAGATACAGCAAGCAAAGTGACAGGAAGTCTGATGGATGCAGCAAGTCTAATGAACAAATTTATAGGGCTAGTTAGCATAATTATTATTATCGCTGCCTTTATTATTGTGAGTTTAATAACAGTATTTTCGGTCAATAAGAGAACAGGAGAAATCGGTACATTGAAGGCGATTGGTTGGAAGAATTCGATGATTGTCAGACAAATTTTTCTTGAAAACCTGGTGATAGGGATTTTCGGAGCGGTCTTTGGGGTAGCTCTTGGGATAGGCGCGATATTGCTGCTAAACCACTTCAACATTACTTTTTCAGCTAACGTAGCCGGTTCAAATATCACCCAAGGCTTTCCTGGCTTTATGAGAGGGTTTGGGAGAGCATCCTCTGCCGTATCATCTGCCAGTACTGGCACAACGGCCAATCTTAAACTCAATGTTGGTTTAAACTACTTAATATTATTACTTGGAGCTGCGGTAGCAATTGTCGGCTCGGTTGTTGCTGGGATGATCGCATCGTTCCGAGCATCAAAAATGAAACCACAGGAAGCATTGAGGCAACTTTAACATGGCACTAATAGAATTAAAAGATCTAACAAAATTATATAAACAAGGGGGTAGCATTATCAGAGCGGTGGACGGGATAGACCTCTCTGTTCAAGAAGGCGATTTTCTAGTAATTATTGGCCCCTCGGGAAGTGGAAAGAGTACGCTCCTTCAATTGTTGGGGTGTTTGGACAAGCCGACTAGCGGTGAAATTTCAATTGGCGATAAAGAAGTAAACAAACTAAACGACGGAAAACTAGCGGAGCTTCGACAACATAAACTTGGATTTATTTTCCAAAGTTTTAACCTAATTCCAACATTGACCGCTCGGCAGAATGTCGAAGCGGCAATTGCCAAAAGAGGTAAAGGGGATAAAAATAAAGCTCTCGAAGTACTGAAAAAGGTTGGGTTAGAGGCTCGTGAAAACCACCTCCCAAGTCTACTTTCCGGTGGAGAGCAGCAAAGAGTGGCGGTCGCTCGAGCACTTATCAATAATCCTGAAATTATCTTAGCGGATGAACCTACCGGTAATTTGGACAGCAGGACCGGTAGGGAGATATTGGATATATTAAAAAATTTAAATAGGGAGAAGAAACAAACAGTGATAATTGTGACGCATTCTGATTATGCAAAAGAATTTGCGAATAAAGTGGTTGAAATGAAAGACGGCAAACTCCATTCAGAGAAGAACTAATTAAGCAATTTACAAAGAGTAGCTGCGATTATTTTTTGGTTAAAACTATTGAAGCAGAATGGGTTTCGCTGGACCCGCCTCCAGAACCAGTCGCGGTGTAACTGACATTCATCGAATTGCCGACTATTGCACCGGAATAAGTTCCGTTACCAGAGACACTTGTGCCTTCAACCGCTCCAGAACCAGAAAAACTACCACTTACTTTTCCACTTGTGTCTACGCTACCGGTGATCGTAAGGGCGATTTGTGAGTTGTAGGCTCCAAGGTAAGTTCCGCTGCCAGTTATTTGATTTTTCGAAACTGTCACTGTGGCATTTGATAGTCCTTCTGCGACAGGGGCGCTACCAGTATAAACCCCATCATAATTTGGAGTTGCTACTGGGGTTGCTGTTTTTGTTTCCTCTTTGGTTTTTGGCCTTGCCGACAATAGGTAGAAAGCAATCCCACTAATAATCAGTAAGATAACAACGATTCCCACAATAATATAGACTAGCTTCTTACTGCCTTTTTCTTTTGGTGCATCTGTATCTGCCATAATCCTCCTTTAATAAATTCTATTTTAATCACGTTCTAAATATCTAAGGAGAGGTAACATCGATACTTACATTTTGATAGATTAGTTTAAACTGAGTTTGGCTTGAGGGAACTGTAAAATAAACGTCAATTTTGGAAGTTTCACCAGAATTAAGAGAAACTGTATAACCTTTCAAATCAGTTTGAAACTCGGGTTGATACTGCTTATCATCAGAATCTTTCAATCTTAAGTCTCCTGGAGTTATTTTAGCTGATTTTGAATCATTAGTGTTTGTAAAAGCAACTGTAAGTAATAATTTATTTTGGGACATAAACTCCGGTTGTGAAGAAGGTCGAGCTGAAGAAGTTGTTGAATTCCAATATTTCCTGTATTCTTCTTTTTGATTTTCAAATGCAGTGTCGAGTTTAGTTGAAGAAAGTTTCACGGAAATCCCATCCTTTGTCTGAGAATCTTCCACACTCGACGAATTTTTAGTTGATGTGCTTTCCTTAGAAGGTGGGGTGTTATTTGACCCCTTACCTATAAAGAATCCCAGTACCCCTACTAAAACTAAAGCCGCACAAACTGAAATGCCAATAATTACTAATTTAGTTTTAGTAAATTGAAACAATTTAGGTTTCTGAGGAGCTACTGGCGGTGAGCCTTGGTTTGTAATTGGTTGAGGATTAGAATCAGGCATTAGTTTAATTATATAAAAGATACTTATAAAAGTCTATTTTTAGAAACTTCTTTATATTTATAGCCAAAGACAATTGCTAGTGGTTTTTCTTTAGCTTAGACCAATCGGCTGGCTCCCCACCGTTTTCGTCGTGCCACTTTCGGTCTTCTTCAGGAGTAATACCAAGTTTCTGCATTACCTCGGCGTGAGTTTCCGGGTTTTTATTTGCTAAAAGCTCAACCCATTTTTCTTTATTTAGCTTTTTCTTGCTCATATTTCACCTTCCGTTCTTAGTCAAGGAGAATAACTTGGTTATCAAAAAGTAGATAATTGATGCAAGCAAGTAGTAGTAGAACAAAAGCAGGACGAAGTATATCAAGGAGTAGCCTCCCATAATTTTTGAGAATTGAGTGATGAATGGAAATAAAAAAGGATTAAAATGAGGAGGTAAGGGCCAACAAAAAGTATTAGGACCACAATTGCTTTCGGGTTGTGATATTCCGAAAACTAGGGCAAGGATATAAATTATTATTGTCAAAATAACTCTGAGAGAGAATCCTTTCCAGTCCATCTATACTGAAATTTTAGCATTTTTGGTAAAAATAAAAAAACCATTTTTAAGCGAATTCTCAGTTTTCCTTTCTATAATAAAATCGTAATTGATAAGTGGGAGGATTTATGGTGGACGAGGAAAAGAGCAATAAAAAGTCTGAAAAGGAAGAAAACAAAGTTGAAGGAATCGGCGGTGAAAAAGAAAAAGTGACCGAGGCAGAAAACGAGAAAGTTGTAGAGCCTGCACATCACAAATCAACATGGTTATTGGCTGGAATTATTGCCTTTATCGTTCTAATGGTCTTATTAGCCGGTGCAGTTTTCACCTTTCGTTTAGCTCATCGGGTATTTCCAGGCGTGAGGAACGAAACTACAGTAAGTAGGGTATATGGATTTCCAGGCCATCGGAACTTTGTTGGCAGAGGGAGGATCAATGGTGTTAGTAGCGTTTCGGGAAAGGTCACCGCCGTAGCCGGCCAGACGTTTACAATTGATGTAAACGGGCAGTCAAAAACAGTCCAGATTTCAGATACTACGAGGTTTCCCCTAAATTCAGCAACTAGCGTAAAGACCGAAGACCAAGTGATTGTTTTTGGGCAGCAGGACAGCAAAGGTGTAATAGAGGCGACTAGGATTTTAGTCAACCCTCAGGACTAAAATCCTGGTTGGACCTGGTGTCTTTAAGGATAATAGTTAGAAGGTTTGGTTAACACCGAGTTTAGGTCTTGATGTTTTGGTTTTGATTTGCGTTGAATATCTTCTTGTATCGGCTCGTCAATTTAATTGAGAAGTAAAACCCAGCTACTATAAGTATCACCATTCCAATTAAAAAGCCACCAAAACCATACTGCTCAAAGGATTTTGATAAACCCTCACCGAGCATTACACCGAGGCCAACAAGCAGTAAAAATCCTACTGAAGCCACTGACGCCAAAAATTCATAAGCGCTCATAAGAGCGTATATCCACTTTCTTTTTACAACAAAGAATTGCAGAACTGCAAAAATAATGAAAATGGTTCCGAATGGAGAAAGAATCCCTATTATTAAAGTAATAAAAACCACAAAGAAATCAGCGAGCCAAAAGGAGGCTGTTTTGTAAGCGGGTACTGGAAAGACATTGTTGTCAGTAGCTGCCGTGATTGTAAAATCGTCTTTTATATTATTGATGGTAACATTTCTTGACATTTCAGTTAAAAACAGTTTGTTGCGCCCATTTATTAAGTTTTCTCCAGCGGCGCTGTTTAACTTACTTATTTCTTTTTGACCAATCCAGTTTGCCCATTGTGTGTCAAGAGAAGGCTGAACCGTTTTTCCATCAGTTAAGACATACAGATCAATATACATTGTGTTCGAAAGGTAGCTGCTGCTTGTCGAGACTGGTTGGTCAAGAATAAACGTCGGTTTTTTCTTGGCATAGTCTAGAGCGATACGGGTAAGTTTCATTGGGTAGACGATTTCGTTGGTTTTAAACACTAGGCGAAGGGGTGTAATAGTTCCTTCCGACAGCCTACTTTGAACTTCGGCGCTTGCAACTGCTGAGGGTTTAATCTTGGCGATAGCAAAATACCAGCCCCGGTCAATGTAGTCTTTAAGAGAATATGCTTTGTCAGTTGGGAAGCTATAACCGTGATCCACCAACCATTTTGCTAGAGCTTGTTCATCCGTTGCTTTCAGCACAGCAGTATCATACATATCTATTGTTTTTTCCGAAATTACTTCAACTGGTTGCGATTTTGGGGCGCCGGATAGGCCAAGAGATGTTTTCCCGTGGAACGTCTGCTCATTTTGATTGTTTCCAGTTATGTCTCCAAGTGTGTTAAAGAGTGATGAATAAGATTTAAATATCGCTGGTTTAGTAGGTGCCGGAATGACCCAGGCAAAATCGCTGCTGTTACCCTGAAACGTTGCCGTAACAATTAGATTTTCGGTTCCATTATTGTAGTAAATTAAAGCACGCTGGCTAGTTTCAGCAGCGTAGCGATCGTGCGGGAAGATTCCTCCGTCCGCCCGGGCGGACGATCCAAAAAACAAACCTAAGATAGCGGTTAAAGTTAAGACTATTAATGATCTTCGAAGATTAGAGCAGAAAATAAACCCTCCTTGCTATTAAAGTAATTATCTATGGTGGAAGTTATTTTTGTCAAACCGCTATCGCATTTTACTATCGTTAATTATATAATTCCTGACGTGGAAGTAGAAAAGCCGAAGATTTTAAATGTAGCTATTGGCGTTATTGTAAAGGAGGAGAAACTCCTTTTGATCAAAAGAAACAAAGAGCCTTTTGCGGGGCATTGGGGTATGGCTGGCGGAAAGATTGAATTTGGTGAAGATTACAACGATGCGATTGTTAGAGAACTCGAAGAAGAAACAGGGCTTAAGGTTGCTTTCGAATCCCTGAGAGGAATAGTTGAGGAATTTATTTCGGCTGACAAAAAGAGAAAAGCCCATTTTTACCTTTTCGTTTGCGCAACTGCCTTGAAAGGCGGAAAAATAAAAGAAGGTAGAGAGGGAAAACTACGCTGGTTTACGCTTAAGGAGATTATAAATAATAAAGAGGCAATTATTCCAAGTGATTATGTAATGATCCAGGAATTTTTTGGAAAGAAGAAAAAGTCTGTTCCTGTCCACAAGTCATATTTAATTGAAGACGGTACCCGCTATCAACTTGAATTCTTTGGCCTTTAAGTCCATTTCGCAAGCTTCTTCGTTTACATACATAATATAATTTAATAATGGAGGATGTATGGTTGAAAAGAGGCTAGAAACAGCAACGCTGGCTGGGGGGTGCTTTTGGTGTACTGAAGCAATATTTAAACGACTCAAAGGGGTTGAAAAAGTAACCTCTGGTTACAGCGGAGGAGCTATGGAAAATCCAACCTATAAGCAGGTTTCGACTGGCCGTACTGGCTACGCGGAAAGCATTCAAATAGAATTTGACCCAAAAGTAATTCCTTACGAAAAAGTACTTGAAGTTTTTTGGACAGCACACGATCCAACCACATTAAATAGGCAAGGTTCGGACGTAGGGACGCAGTACCGATCAGCGATTTTTTATCACAGCGAGGAACAGAGGAAAAAAGCACAAGCCTCAAAAGAAAAACTAGAAAAGTTAGGCAAATTTGGAGACAAAATAGTTACGGAAATTATACCTCTCGAAAGATTTTATTCAGCAGAAAGCTACCATCAGGATTACTATCAAACTCACCACCATTCAAATCCTTACTGTACCATTATAATCGACCCAAAGATAAAAAAATTAATGATAGAATTTAGCGATAATGTAAAGGAGGAATTCAAAAATGAAAGACCAGAAGGTAGATATTGAAGAAGCGAAAAAGAAATTGACAAGAGAACAATACAATATTTGTTTTCTGAAAGGCACAGAACCGCCTTTTTCAGGAAAGTATACTGATAACAAAGAACCAGGGATGTATGAGTGTGTTGTTTGTAGGACACCCCTTTTCTCATCTGATGCAAAGTTTGATTCGGCAACTGGTTGGCCTTCTTTTGATAAGCCAGTTGTAAATGAAAATATTAGTTACAGTGAAGACACTTCAATGGGGATGAGGAGAATTGAAGTAATGTGTAAAAAATGCGGTTCCCACTTGGGCCATGTGTTCGATGATGGTCCAACTTCAACCGGCAAACGCCTTTGTATTAATTCCTTAGCGCTAAATTTTATTCCTAAAAAGTAAATTTTTGGTATACTCCAAGCAATGGATTACAACAAACTAGTTAGAGATAAAATTCCGGAGATTATTAAAAAATCAAATCTAACTCCTATTTTTCATAAGGCAACTAAAAAAGAACTTGAGCAAAAGTTGATCGAAAAATTACAAGAAGAGATTGACGAATTTAAAGCTAAAGGCAATATGGAGGAGTTGGCGGATTTGCTAGAAGTAATTTACGCAATTTCTGAAGTTAAAGGATCCAACAAAAGAAAAATCGAGCTTATTCGCCGTAAGAAAGCCAACAAGCGGGGGGTATTCAAAAAGAAAATTATCCTCGAAAAAATAAGCTAGGTCAAAATTATAAACCTTCAAATAAATACCCATAATAAAAATTTGTTATACTTCGTCTGTGGTTAGAAAAAAACTTCCGATATTAAAGAAATTATTGAATAAAAGACAAAGAAAGAAATTTATAAACCCTTTTATAGAAAAAGGGAAATTACTTTTCGAAAAAACTAAACTATTTTTTCAACAAACTAGTCAGAATTTAAGTAAATCTTTTGATAAGAAGAAGATTAAGAAGAAGATAAAGAAACTTATCACCTCGGTTTCAAAAAAATTAGGTACTACTTGGGAAAAGGGAAGAGTCTATTTTCAAGCAGAAAATTTAAGGAAAGTATGGCCTGTTTTAGCTATCCTGGCGATTCTCCTAATGATTGCTGGCATATTCATATTTGCTCGATTAGAAAATAGAAAACCAGTGATTAGCTACCACAAGATCGCAAAAACTAGTACGATAGCTAAGAGCGCAACGGTTTCCTCTAAAATTGATGAAAATGCGGAGTTCACAAGAAAAGGATTTTGCTTGAGTGTTCCTGCTTTTTATTACCATCATATTGAACCAGCTGATTTGGCCGCGAAAGAAGGCCACGCTAGTTTGAATATTGACGTAGGCGCGTTTGAAGCACAAATGAAATATTTTGTCGATCATGGATACAACACAATTACAGCAGAAGAATTACCTGCCTCCTTAGCCGCCCATCGGGGAATTGGCGGCAAACCAATTTTAATTACCTTGGATGATGGCTATGTTGATTCTTACACTTACGCTTATCCAATAGCTAAAAAATACGGAATTAAACTAAATCTTTTTATTATTACTGGGCTTTTGGGAGGCCCAGATTATTTAACTTGGAGCCAACTTCAGGAGATGGTCGGTTCTGGTCTGGTTTTCGCCTATGATCATACCGTTTCTCATTATTCGCTTCCTTCAGGAAATGTTGAGAAAATAAAATCTGAAATTGTAGGAGCAAAAGAGGCGTTGGAAGAAAATCTCGGAGTAAATGTGAGGATATTAGCTTATCCTTACGGTTCTTATGATCAAAAGGTAATCAATGTGGTACAAGAGACGGGATTTTTGGGAGCATACGGTACATCCTCATCTTTTCTCCAATGCGAATCATCAATCTACAGTTTAAAGAGAACGCGAGCATCTGGTAGCTTACCTTCAGCGTATGGATTGTGAAGTCTATCGTTTAACTAGGCGATTGAAGAGGGGTAGAGCGATAATTAGTGTTACTGCACCAAAAACGACTAACACTATTAATTCATTTCTAACATCTGAAATACCCCCACCAAGAATCATTATTTTGCGAAGAGCCTCAATAGCGTAGGTTAGTGGCAATACATGAGCAATATCCTGCATGATTTTTGGCATTTGCTGCAAAGGGAAAAACGCTCCTGATAAGAAAAGCATTGGAAACTGGAACATGAAAAGTAATTGCGTGGCTGTTTCCTGTTCGGAAGCAGCAGCAGAAACCAAAATCCCAAGGCCGACAAATGAGAATATTCCAAGTGCCAGTACTAAGGCTACTAAAAGTAAACTTCCGTGAATTGTAACCCCGAACAAAAATACTGCGAGCAGAAGTACAATAAATCCTTGGAAAACGCCTCTGACTGATTGGGCAATTGCCTTTCCAATGATAATTGACAATCTTCGAATTGGGGCAACCAAAATCCCATCGAGCGTTCCCTGCTCATTTTCTCTGGAGACTGACGCGGCTAGTCCTGTTAAAACCGCAGTCATGACGACCATTGCCATAATTCCAGGAGCGACAAAATCAAAGTAATTTGTTTTCCCACTTACCAAGCCTGTTATCGTTGATTTAATCGGTTCGATGAAAGCAAAGGGAGATGGTGAAGTCACTAAAGGTAATTGCGGATTAACTTTTTCCGTTTTTACCAACAGTGCCGCGACCTTTTTTGCTCCGATTTGTTGTCCAAAACCGGCTACTGTTTGTTGCAATATTTGATTTGTGAGAGCGGAAATTTGCGGGTTGGATTGGTCTTGGACAATTGTTACCGCAACTTGAGTATTAGCGGTTAGGCTAGATGTGAGATTTGAAGGCGTGACCAATCCTCCGCTAATTTTTTGTTCCCTGATACCTTCTTTAATCGCTTCCAAATTAGAATAATCTGTAACCTCAAATACATTGCTTCCGTTTGTTTTAAAATCCTTAAGCATTTGGACGTAGGTGGTACCTACCTGGCCAGTATCTTCGTTGGCAACTCCAATAGGGATATTTTTCAGAGAATTTTGACTAGGAAATATAAAGCCAACCAAGGTCATCATGAAAATAGGCATAATTATAAACGTCACTAGTCTTAGTTTATCCCTAATAAATTCGGTTAAATCTTTTCTGGCGATTTTCCAAGCGTCAAAAATTAAATTAAGCATTTATATTTCCTTTTTAAATTTAGTGAGGTCCAAAACGCCTACCGCTCGCAATTTTGCCGGAAGCAATATCGCGAGTTTCTTCTCCAGTAATTTTCAAGAAGACGTCTTCTAAAGTTGGGTCTTTCACATTAGGAACTAATTTTTTTAGATTTTCTACTGTGTCTAAGGCGGCGATTTTTCCATGATCAACTATCGCGACAGTATCCGACAATGCCTCGGCTTCATTCATATCATGGGTAGTGAGAACAATGGTAACTCCTTGGTCATTTAGCTCTCTTAAAAAGGTGCGTATTACATGTGTGGTTTGTGGGTCAAGGCCAAGCGTCGGTTCATCTAGGAAAAGTACTTCTGGCTCTGTTAAGAGTGCGCGAATAATATTTATTCGCTGTTTCATACCAGTTGAAAAGGTACCTACCTGCTTTTTCCGCCATTCGGCCATATGTAATTTATGAATCCATTTTTCCGTTCGCTCGTGGACCACCTTTTTCGGTAGGTGGTAGAGGGAGCCAAAAAACTCGAGATTCTCATCAGCAGTGAGCCTGTTGTATAAGATTACTTTTTCAGCAACTAAACCAATCTGCCTTCGTAACAGATCTTGACCGTGGACAACATCATGGCCGGCAACTTTGGCTTCACCACTTGTTGGGAGTGATAGTGTTGTTAAAATACGGATCGCGGTTGATTTACCCGCGCCGTTTGGGCCAAGAAAGCCAAAAATCTCGCCCTTTTTTACATTGAAAGACATATCGTCGATGGCAGTAAATTTACCAAAGCGCTTAACTAGATTTTTTACCTCTATTATATTTGCGTTGTCTTGGTTGTTTTCCATATTATTACTTGATTATTACTTGCCAGTAAAAAATTGTGGGTTATAGATTATATATAAGGCAGGCATAGTTTAACTACTAAATATTTTAGTATCTAAACTAATATTTGTCAAGAGGCTGGATAGCAAACAATTCTCCTGATATTGACCAGGTAAAGGTTCTGTTGTAAACTTTCTTAGCTCCACAAAGTTATGTCAAAAAAAATAATCCTTGTCTTATCAATCTTAGGAATAGCAGTCTCAATTTATCTATCGTGGACTTATCTTTCAGGTTCTCATATCGCTTGTACTAACCATGGTTGTGAGGCGGTAAGAAGCAGTAGCTACTCAAGATTATTTGCCATACCCCTGCCTATATTCGGCGTCCTTTTTTATCTTGCCGTTGGTTTTCTAGCCTTAATTTCTCAAATGGCCGAAAAAAATTTTACAATTGGGATAAAAAGGCTTATAATAATAGTTTCTACGCTTGGTTTTTTGTATTCGGTGTATTTAACCAGCGTAGAGGCTTTTGTTATTAAGGCGTATTGCGAATGGTGTTTAGTTTCGGCCGGAATAAGTACACTGATTTTTATTATTGTGCTAAGAAGTGCATTTTATGAAAAAACTACTTGAGTCAGACAAAATTTTCTTTGGGGGATTGCTTATTATCGCCGCGATTGTTGTCGTAGGTGCATTGATCTTATTCTCTGGAAATAAACAGAAGCCAGCAACTAATGATTCTTTGGTTGGAAATAATAGCCAGATACTTGGTGCAAAAGACGCAAAGGTTACCATAGTAGAATTTTCTGATTTTCAATGTCCTGCTTGCGGCGCGGCTTACCCGATTGTTAAGCAAGTTTTGGCCTCCTACACCAAGGATCAGGTTCGCCTTGTCTTTCGAAACTTCCCTTTAACAAGCGTTCATCAGTATGCTTTAGGAGCTGCAATGGCCGCAGAAGCTGCAGGCGAACAAGGGAAATATTGGGAATACTACAGCCTCCTTTATGAAAATCAACAAAGTTTGGATCGCGATTCTTTGATTTCCTATGCCGTTAGACTAAATCTTGATATAAACAAATTCAAAAAAGACATGGATTCAAATTCCAATAAGGATATTGTTATGAGCGATGTTTCAGACGGAGAAAAACTTGGAATAGCTGCCACACCTACATTTTTCATTGATGGAACCAAACACGAGGGCGTTCTAACCTTTGATCAGTTTAAGTCAATAATCGACGCAGAATTAAAGAAATAAATTGCGTTTGATTTTTCCCAAGGAATAATTTATGGAACAAACTTTCAAAAATAAAAACGTTTTAGTTAGTGGGGCTGGAAAAGGTATTGGTAAAGATATTGCTCTTGCCTTTGCAAAGAGTGGGGCTGATGTCGTGTTTTTTGATAAGGATAAGGAAAAAGTAAAGGCTGTCGCAGCAGAAATAAAAAAAATTCACACTGGTAAAAAGCTTTTGGCAGAAGCCTTTGATATTACAAAAATAAATAGAATTGAAGAATTTTTGAAGAGAGTAGAAACAGAAATTGGAAATATTGATATTTTAATTAATAATATCGGAGTTGGCTTGGTAAAGCGGTTTTCAGAAACAACGAGTGATGATTTTGATTTAGTACTGGCAACTAATTTTAAAGGCCCTTTTTTTCTGACGCAAAAAGTTACGGAAAAAATGAAAGAGGGCTCAAGCATTATTTTCATTTCCTCAATTCACGCCTCTCACCCTTCCCTTGACCCAACCTACGATGCTAGTAAGGCAGCTATTAACAGCTTTGTTGCAAACCTTTCTTTAGAGCTAGCAAAAAGAAAAATTCGCGTCAACGCAATCGCGCCAGGGCACATTGATGTCGAGATAGATAGTAAACCACGGAGACAATCAGATGTCCCTCTCGGAAAAAAAGCAGGTTTGCCCCAAGATATTGCCAACGCTTGCCTTTTCCTGGCTGATAAATCTAAGGCTGGTTATATAACAGCTGTGGTACTTCCAGTTACAGGTGGCCTACATATTCCGATTGCTAAAGATATTAAATTTTAGGTTGCTTAGTAGTAACCTTTTTGATAGAATTTCCCCAAGAAAAAACATAAGGAGAGATTAGATGCCTTCACATTCAACTGCAGCACCAGCTTCCTTTAGGGTAACTATTCTTCGAGCAGCCAATCGGTTTCGGGAGACAGGTGATGAACAGCAGGTGGAAATGGCCGAGGGATCGCACTGGTCCTTCTTCGCGCAGGCAAGAGGGCTTATGGAGGGGGCTAGCTTGCGGGGAGATTTGAGGGACACTACTGTCCTTAGGCTTGGGGCAAGAGCTTGTCTAGATAAGGAGGCCTCTCGCCTCAATAGTCTTACTCTTGGTCGAAGTGAGCTATCTACCTTTCTTCACCAACTAGTGGTGACGTGCGATAGCACCAAAAAAGGTACCATCCGTTTGGTTTTGAGATCATGCTAGGGGAATACAGGGTAGAGGGAAGCACATCCAATGGGTGTGCTTTCTGTTATTTTACTTGTAAATATTTTATTGAAACGATAAGATAAATCTAATGGGGGCAATTGAAAAAATCACCTCGGAAGAAATCCTTGACTGCCGAGGTATTCCAACACTAAAAACAACGGTGGTTCTTTCAGACGGTACTTCTGGAACAGCCTTCGTTCCGGGAGGTACATCTGCCGGATCAAACGAGGCTCATGAGTTACGAGACGGAGATCCGACTAGATTTGAAGGCAGAGGTGTTTTGAAGGCGGTAGAGAATGTAAATGGTCCGATCCAATCTAGGTTAAAAGGAGTTGACAGTGACAATCAGAAAAAAATTGACGAAACACTGATTTCTCTTGATGGTACTCCGGATAAATCGAAGCTTGGTGAAAATGCAATCCTTTCAGTTTCACTTGCGGCATCAGTTGCAACAGCCGCCAATCAAAAGCTGCAACTATTTGAATATTTGCGAAAACTGACAAAAATAAGTGGTAGATTTACTATTCCAACTCCAATGGTAAATTTGATCGAGGGTGGGAAGCACGCTGATAATGAGCTTGATTTCCAGGAATTTTTGGTTATCCCATCTGGGTTTTCCAATTTTAAAGAAAAGTTAGATGCTGTAAATAAGGTTGTTTCTCAACTAAATATATCACTTAAAAGTAATGGGATAGATGGTGCATTGGGTCAGGAAGGGGGATTTGCCGCGGGTTTTCCTAGCAATGAGAAGGCGGTAGCTTTTTTGAAAGGTGTTTTAAAAGCAAATTCTGATTCCCGCTATTTTTCAATCAGTATTGATGCAGCCGCCTCAAATTTTTATCAAGATGGTAGTTATAGAATAATAGATATCCAATACCCGCTTAAAAGTGAACAATTAGTCGATTTTTACAAAAAACTACAAGACACTTATGGTTTATTTTCAATTGAGGATCCTCTTGACGAAACAGATTTAAATGGCTGGAAAGCGGCTAAGGAAAACTGCCGGCGCAGACTTTATTAATTGGGGACGATTTGACAACGACTAATGTTGTAACATTGAGGAAAGTGCTCGAAACAGACTTAATAGATGGGGTAGTAGTTAAGCCAAACCAAATTGGGACTTTAAGCGAAACTATGGATTTTGTCAGCATTGCTAAAGAAAAAAATCTGAAAATAATAGTTTCTCATCGTGCTGGAGAGACAATGGATACCTTCATTTCTGATTTAGCCGTTGCTGTCAGCGCCGACTACCTCAAAGCTGGCTCCCCTCTGCAAAAGGAACGAGCTGTAAAATACAACCGCCTAGTAGAAATTGAAAATTATTTAAAAGCAAAGCAATGAGTGGAATTAGACCAGTTGCTCTAATAATTCTAGACGGATGGGGTGTTGCAAATCCAGGCCCTGGTAATGCTATCTCAATAGCAAGAAAACCATTTTTAAGTAGGGTGTCAGCTGCCTACCCAAATACTACACTTTTAGCGTCTGGCGAGGCAGTTGGATTACCGAAAGGGGAACCGGGGAATTCTGAAGTGGGGCACTTGAATATTGGGGCTGGAAGGATCGTTTATCAAGAGTTACCTAGAATTAATATGTCAATTTCTGATGATAGCTTTATTGAGAATAAAGCATTTGTGGCAGCCGCCCAACATGTCAAAGAAAAGGGTAGTAGCCTACACTTAATGGGCTTAGTTGGTAGTGGTGGAGTCCATTCTTGTATTGAACATCTGTATGGCTTACTTTGGTTTACAAGATCCCAAAACATAAGCAGGGTTTTTGTTCACGCTTTTACAGATGGTAGAGATTCATCTCCTACCTCTGGTAAAGAAATTATAGCGGAGATTTTAAAAAAATTTTCCGATGTTGGAATAGGGAAATTAGCAACTATAATGGGTCGCTATTTTGCCATGGATCGAAATAATCATTGGGAAAGAACAGCCAAGGCTTATGATGCCATAGTAAACGGGAAAGGAAAGACAGTAACCGATTCTCTGTCAGCAATCGAAACCTCTTATGAAAATAAAATAACAGATGAGTTTATTGAACCAATTATTGTTCTAAACGTCGAGAATCAAGCCCAGACAATAAAAAATGACGACGCAGTTATTTTTTTTAATTTTAGGCCTGATAGAGCAAGACAGCTTACAAAGGCGTTTATAGAAAATGGGTTTAGTAATTTTTCTCGTCCCAATTTCCTTAACAATCTTAAATTTGTCACCATGACCGAGTATGAGAAAAATTTACCGGTTCTAGTTGCATTTCCCCCATCAAGAGTTGATTTTCCTCTCGCAGCGGTTCTTTCAATGAACAATATTCGCCAACTCCATATTGGTGAAACAGAAAAATATGCTCACGTTACTTATTTTATAAATGGGGGTAGGGAGGCTCCTTTTCCAGGTGAGGATCGTATTCACATCCCTTCACCAAAAGTGGCGACTTACGACAAAAAGCCGGAAATGTCGGCTGACGCAATTGCCGAGACTGTTTGTGAAAAAGTAAAAAAAGAACTTTATGAGGTCTATATTATTAATTTTGCAAATGCAGATATGGTTGGCCACACAGGAAATATTGAAGCAACAGTTAAAGCTGTTGAGACTATCGACCGCTGTTTGGAGAGAATTGTCGGTGCCGTGCTTTCTTTTAGAGGTGCTGTAGTTATAACATCTGACCACGGGAATGCTGAAGTAATGTTAGATCCAGAAACCGGTAAAATGAACACCGAACATACGAGTAATCCTGTGCCTTTTGTTGCAGTTGGCGATTCGCTTCAAAAAAGAAATGTTCTAAAAATCCCTTCTGGAATTTTGGCAGATGTTACACCGACTGTACTTTCCCTACTAAATATAAATAAACCTACTGAAATGACAGGCAAGTGTCTGGTATAATGGTTCTATATGGAAAATAATCAAACCATTACCAAAGACCCTTCTCGCCTTCGATTACCATCAAATTTAGCCGATTACAAAACAGAATATGATAGTTTCGATATTGATAAATTCCGTGGAGAGGTTGAGTGGTTCGACGAAACTCACATCAACGCAGCTTACAACGCAGTTGATCGCCACATTAAGAACGGTAAAGGCGAAAAAGTGGCAATGTACTGGGAGGGAGATGAAAACAAAACTGAAAAATACACGTTTAATGATTTTTACAAATTAACCAACAAATTTGCTAATGTTCTAAAAGACTTAGGAGTAAAAAAAGGAGACAGAGTATTTATATTTTTGCCAAGAATTCCTGTGCTTTTTGTCACCTTTTTAGGAGTTTTGAAAACAGGTGCGGTTGCTGGGACGATGTTCTCGGCTTTTGGTCCGCAAGCGATTGCTGATCGGCTTAAAGATAGCGGCGCGAGATTTCTGGTAACAGACTCCGAACTGGCTGAGCGAGTTTATCAAGTCAAGAAGGATTTGCCAGCTCTGGAAAAAGTGATTATTGTTGACCGACCTTCGAAAGAAGATTTCGAAATTGATTACAAGCAAAAGATGGAGGGGGCAAGTGAAGAGTTTGATATTGAAAAAACAAGTAAGGATGATCTCGCTTTCATGCTCTACACTTCCGGTACGACTGGCAAGCCAAAAGGTGTTATTCACGCTCACAATACAATTGTTTACCAGACTCTTACAGCTAAATGGGCGTTAGACCTCCACGACGAGGATATTTACTGGTGTACGGCAGATCCTGGATGGGTGACTGGTATTGCTTATGAAATTTTGGGTAGCTGGTCCAATGCAGCAACAGAAGTTATTTTCTCAGGGAGATTTGACGCCGGCAAGTGGTACGAGATAATCCAAAAATACAAAGTTTCGGTCTGGTACTCAGCGCCAACTGCTATCAGAATGCTTAAGGCAGAAGGAGACGATTTAATTAAAAAATACGATCTTTCCTCTCTCCGATATATTACGAGTGTCGGGGAACCACTAAATCCAGAAGCTGTTTTGTGGAGCAACGAAGTCTTTGGGATTCCATTTCATGATAACTGGTGGCAGACAGAAGGTGGTGGTATTTTAATCGCCAATTACCCGACAATGCCGATAAAACCAGGTTCTATGGGAAAACCCGTTCCTGGAATCCACGCCGATATAGTAGATGACAACGGAAATCCGGTTAAGATAAAGGAAGAAGGAAACTTGGTATTGAAGCCAGGTTGGCCTTCGATGATGAGAGCAATTTGGAACAACGAGCCAAAATACAAAAGTTACTTTACTCCCCCGGCGGTGGAAGAAAAGTGGAAAGAAAACGAAGACAACTCGCTGCTCCTAGATCCAAAAACGGCTCCCTGGTATTACTCGGGGGACAAAGCTTTCAAAGATGAAGATGGTTACTTCTGGTTTATCGGCAGAAGCGATGATGTTATAAAAACATCAGGTGAGCGGGTAGGGCCCTTTGAAGTAGAATCTGCACTGATTGAACACCCGGGAGTTGTGGAAGCAGGTGTAATTGGAAAGCCGGATGAGCTGCGTGGCGAAATAATTAAAGCCTTCGTAGTTCTTAAGGAAGGCGTCAAACCAACAGACGAGTTAAAAGAGGAGCTTGGTCAATTTGTGAAGAAACACTTGGCAGGCCATGCATACCCAAGAGAAGTAGAATTCGTTGATAAACTTCCAAAGACTCGCAGCGGAAAAATCATGCGCCGTCTCTTGAAAGCAAAGGAACTTGGCCAACCAATCGGTGACACATCGACTCTTGAGGAATACTAATTTAAAAGATCTCTTAAAAATGGATCGGCCTGAAGTGCTTTGTTCAAGCTAAACCTTCAGGCCAAGAGGTTCCCTCGATCCGCCGTGTCGAATCTCAAACAGAAACCCCCCGGGTGAGCCGACAAGTCTACAGTAAATCCCTCCTGCGATTCTCATCTTCCTCAACATAACACTGTCGAGGTTAAGCTGTCGCTATCAACAGGAATTACTTTCGTTCTCCGGTCTACCCAGCTCTATTGGTGAGAAGCACGGTTACCCCACCTGAGCCAAGAAGAATTCTAACACAACGCTAAAAGGTTGTCAAGTACTATAAGACACTACGTAACTTCAAAACCTTCGGGTTCCTCGATTTTTCGGGTACTCTCGTGTCTTGCGCTAGGCAACTTCTGCCTAGCTAAGTTTTAAATTAATTGTAGAAAAGGATGGTGAATTCGCCTTTGGGCTTTTGTTTGGAGAAATGCTCTAAACTTTGTGATATTTTTTCTCGGCGTATTTCCTGATACAATTTTGTTAGTTCCCGACAAATTACGATATCAATATCGCCGAAGACCTCGTTTAAGTTATTCAAACTAACAATTAGTTTATAAGGCGATTCAAAGAAAATAGCGGTGAATTTTGATATTTCTTGCATCTCTCTAATTTTTGTAAATAATTCTCTTCGTTTGCCTTCTTTTGGTGGGGGAAAGCCGAAAAAGAAAAATTGATTTGTTGGTAGGCCGGACAAAGTTAACGCAGTCAATACAGCTGATGGGCCGGGAATTGAGTCAACACTTATTTCCTGGCTAATTGCTTTACGAACAAGTCTAAATCCGGGGTCTGAAACGCTAGGGGTTCCGGAATCAGTAACAAGCGCAACATCTTTGCCGGATTTTAATTCATTAATAATAGTGGGAATCTGATTTTGCTCGTTTTCTTCGTAATACGAAATTAAGTTCTTTTTTAAGCCAAGTTGCTGTAAAAGAAGACCAGTTCTTCTGGTATCTTCACATGCGACTAGATCAACCTTATCAAGGGTTTCAATTGCTCGCTTTGATATATCGGAAAGATTTCCTATTGGTGTCGCGACTAAAAATAGTGTTCCTGTCATATTGATTAGGCAAGCGTATTCTTGTATAATTTTATTTGTTATCCTATCACAAATGATTGCCCTATTCCAAAATCTTTTCAAAAGTGAGCCAAAAGTAGAGGAAAGAGTTGAAAAGCCGGAAAAGGTGAATGACCTGAACTTCAAAATTGGCGGAGAAGCTGGCTTTGGGATTATGGCGGCGGGGCTTGCCTTCGCTAAAGCGGCAAATAGAGCTGGCCTTGAAACCTTTGGTTACACAGAATACCCCTCACTGATTCGTGGTGGTTATAATACTTATGAGGTAAAGGTTTCGGAAAAGCCCTTCTTTTGCGCAGAAAAGGAACTTGATTTGCTCGTCGCTTTGAACAAAGAAACCTTCGATCGTTCAGTCGATACACTTTCAGAAGGCGCTGGGGTTATTTATGATCACGAAGCATTTGAACTGAAAGAATCCGATCTTCCCAACAAAGGTCTTTGTCTTCTTCCAATTCCTCTAGAAAAATTGGCAACAAGTGTTGGTGGTAGCAAATTAATGAATAACACAGTCGCAATAGGCGCTACTTTTGGTATGACGGAGCTACCGTTTGAGTATTTCGAAGGGGTTTTGCGAGATGCGTTTAAATCAAAGGGAGAGGAAATTATCAATCTGAATGTCAAAGCTGGAAAGGCTGGTTATGATTTTGCTGACGATAAATTCAAAGATAAATATCCCTACACTTTGCGAAAGACAGAAAAAGCAAGGAAAGCTGTAATTTCGGGAAATGATGCAGCCGCATTGGGAGCTGTCGCTGCTGGCTGCAAACTCTATGTTAGCTACCCTATGACTCCAAGCTCGACAATTTTACATTCACTAGCCGATTATCAAATAAAGGTTGACATGGTGGTCAAACACGCGGCTGATGAGATTGAAGCTGTAAATATGGCAATTGGCGCCTCTTATGCAGGAATACGAGCGGCTACCGGAACTTCCGGCGGAGGATTTGCGCTGATGGCTGAAGCCTACGGGCTTGCTGGAATTACTGAAACACCACTTGTTATTTTTGAGGTACAGCGCCCAGGTCCGGCAACAGGAATGCCAACCTGGACTGGACAGGGTGATCTAGATTTTGTTTTGTCTGCCGGCCAAGACGAGTTTCCAAGAATCATAATCGCTCCAGGAGATCCGAAAGAGGTTTTTGATAAAACATTTGAGGCCTTTAATTTAGCAGAAAAATACCAAACA
>Ga0209777_10000433_pt1 | contig 70131 bp, 55 predicted proteins | sample FrelakmetHBP12HB_FD_187147 | JGI IMG/M metagenome (GOLD analysis project Ga0209777, IMG submission 187147) | Freshwater lake sediment microbial communities from the University of Notre Dame, USA, for methane emissions studies -HBP12 HB (SPAdes)... | ecosystem: Environmental > Aquatic >...
CGCTGAACAAGGCGACACTCATCGTCGGGGCCGGCATCGCCGGCATCCAGGCGGCGCTGGAGGTCGCGAACGCGGGATACCACGTGTATCTCGTGGAGCGCGAGCCGTCCATCGGCGGCCGCATGGGCACTTTCGACAAGACGTTCCCGACCCTGGATTGCGCTGCCTGCATTCTCACCCCGAAGATGGTGTCCGTCGGACACCGTAAGGACATCACGCTCCTCTCCTACTCGGAGGTCGAGAGTGTCTCCGGATACATCGGCAATTTCAAAGTCAAGATTCGGAAGAAAGCCCGCTACGTCGATACCGAGAAGTGCACGGGATGCGGACAATGCTGGAGTAACTGTCCCGCGACGCGCATTCCAGAGGGTCGCGCGGTCTACTTCGGCGATCAACTCATAAACGAAATCTCAACAAAACCGAAGGACGAAAAAGTCAACCATGATGTCGTTGCTGGAAATTAGCGACCTGCTTCTCTGTGAAGTCTTCACCGGAGAAGAAAAGCTGGATGGCCGGATTGAGTACGGCTGCGCGTCCGACCTGATGAGCGATGTCCTGGCGTTCTCGCGGTCCGGAGCCGTGCTCCTGACAGGACTGGTGAATATTCAAACGGTTCATACGGCCTTCATCGCCGAAATTCAGGCCATTGTCTTCGTCCGCGGCAAGAAACCCGACCAGGAAGTCGTCGCCCTCGCGAAACAGAAAAAGATTCCACTGCTCGGAACCGCGTTCTCCATGTACGAAGCGTGCGGAATCCTCTATAAGGCAGGGTTAACCTCCACCATGGAATACGGAGAAAGCCTGGCCACCCATGGCGAGAAGTGAACTATGGTCATGCCGTTCTCACAGTCGTTCACGATCGAAGGACGCAACTTCTTCAACGCGGGAAAGGCGTCCACAGAGATCAAATCGCTTCTCAAACAATTGGGGATCGACGCGATGATCATCAGAAGAGTGGCAATCGCGACGTACGAAGCTGAAATGAACGTCGTCATGTACGCCCAGCAGGCGGTGCTCACGTTCGAAGTGACGCCGGAAGCGATCAGGATCGTCGTCGACGACAGGGGCCCCGGAATTCCCAATATCGACCTGGCAATGCAGGAAGGATACTCGACGGCAACCGCAGAGATGAGAGAGATGGGGTTCGGCGCGGGCATGGGCCTTCCGAATATCAAGAAAAATGCCGATGAATTGAAAATCGAGTCGGCAGTGGGAAAAGGAACGAAATTGCAGATGACAATCTTTATCAACTGACGTGCGGGAAGAATTCCGGTCAATAAAGATCCGTCGTGAAAGGTGCCAGGGACGCATGGCGTGCATGCGCATCTGCCCGACACAGGCAATCCGCGTTCGCGGCACGAAGGCATCGCTTCTGAAAGACCGGTGCATCGACTGCGGTGAGTGCGTCCGTGTTTGCCCCAATAGTGCGATTGTCCCGCAGACGAGCTCGTTCAGCGACTTTTCGAAGTTCAAATATACCGTCGCGATACCGTCACCGGTGTTTTACTCGCAGTTCGGCAAAGATGTGTCGCCGTCGACCATTCTGAGCGCATTGAAGAAGATCGGTTTCAACGATGCGTACGATGTTGCCTGCGCTTCGGAAGCCGTCAGCATCGGCATTCAGGAGTATCTCGATTCCGTCGGAAGCCCGCGACCTCTGATTTCTCCGTTTTGCCCGGCGATTGTGCGGTTGATTCAGATCCGTTATCCGAATCTCCTCGACCACTTGATTCCCATCGAATCGCCGATGGAGATCGCGGCCCGCGAAGCGAAACACCAGAAGATGAAAGAGCTTGGATTAAAAGATACTGAGATTGGCGTCATCTACCTCACACCCTGCCCCGCCAAGATGCTGGCCATCAAACATCCGCCGCGCAAGAAACACTCATTTGTCGACGGAACGATCGCTATTTCGGAAATTTACCCGTCAGTCCTTCAGGCCCTTCCCGGCGTGAGCCAGAACGGTGAAATGCCGGAAGTCCGCGGACTGGGATTGGGCTGGCCCATCCTGGGCGGACAGGTTGCATCGCTCAAAGCGGAAGATTGTCTTGCCATCGGCGGATTGAGTGAGGCCGTCAGAATCTTCGAAGACATCGAGAACGGAAAGCTAAAGGACATCCAGTACGTGGAAGTGCACTCGTGCCCCACGTCGTGCGTCGGCGGCTCGCTGAACGTGGAGAATTCCTACATCGCCCGCGGCCGGGTGCTGCGAATGGTCAGGAAATTCGGGTCGAAACCCTGCCAGGACCGGGAGAAAATCCGCGAACTGTACCGGAAGAACTTCTTCTCACTCCCGGGAAAAATTCCGCCGGTTCCGCTTCAACCGCTCGACGAGGACATTTCCAAGGCACTCCAGAAATTGCAGCAGAAACAGCAGATGTATGAGCAGCTCCCCAAAATCGACTGTGGAGCGTGCGGTTCCCCGACCTGCATGGCGTTCGCGGAAGATGTCATCCTGGGCAACGCACACGTCGACGAATGTGTGTTCATCGCAGTGAAGAACTTTGAAGCGCTCTCCAGCAGCCTTGTTGAAACTATCCACCGGCACAGTCAAAAAATTTCAAACACACGGGAAACCCTACGACCATGACTCTCAAACAAGTAATTGAAAAGCTCGAGTTGGCGGTGTGTTGCGGCGAACGGAAACCCGACCAGGAAGTGACGGGCGGGTACGCGAGCGATTTGTTGAGCGACGTTATCGCCAACAGCAAAGCCGGAAATGTCTGGGTCACGATGCAGGTGCATGTGAACATCGTGGCAGTGGCCGTATTGAAAGAACTGGCGGCGATCATCCTGGTGAATGGCCGGAGCCCGTCAGACGATACGTTGCGCAAGGCAAAGGATGAGGGCGTGACGATCCTTGCGAGCAAGAAGCCGGCGTTTGAGACTGCCGGCAAGCTTTATGAGTTAGGAATCGGCAGCAGAACGTGATGCTCACAGCGTTCACCGCGGATTTGCACATGCATACGTGCCTCTCCCCGTGCGGTGACCTGTTAATGTCGCCGAAAAAGATCACGGCGCGTGTTCTTGAACGTTCACTTGACATCATCGCCATCACCGACCACAACTCGGCGGAGAATGCGCAGGCGGTGATGAAAGCCGCCGCCGGAAAAAATGTGGTTGTGCTTCCGGGCATGGAAGTATGCACGAGAGAAGAAATCCATGTCCTGGCGATCTTTGAAAATCTGAAACCCGCTCTTGAGCTCCAGGATATCGTCTACGCTCACCTGACCGGCGAGAACAACTCCGGCGTGTTCGGTGAACAGATCGTCGCCAATGAACACGATGAGGTTGAGGGATTTCAGAAGAGATTTTTTCTTGGGGCGGTGGATCTCCCGCTCGATGAACTTGAGAAGAGCATCCATCGATTGAACGGAATGGTTATTGCATCACATATCGACAGAGAAAGTTACAGCGTGATCGGACAGTTGGGATTTATACCGGAAACAGCAAGGTTCGACGCACTTGAAATTTCATCAAATATCAGCGACACGGAAGCGGAAGAACGATTCAAGAGATACCGCGGTCATACGTTTATTAGAAATTCGGACGCCCATTTCCTCGATGATATCGGAAAGAATACCAGCCAACTCCTCATGGAGCATCCATCATTCACCGAGGTCAGAATGGCATTGAGAAAAGAAAATGGAAGAAAGGTATTGAACCCTTGCTGAGGATTCGACGGAACATATTGGACATTGAAACAATAGAACACGGGATGAGATGCGACCTCCGGTGTTCGATGTTCGATGTTCGAGTCTAAGAAAATGGAAGATCTATCATTACATATTCTGGATATTGCCGAGAACTCGATCGACGCGGGCGCGAAGAATATCAGGATCGTCGTCCGGGAAGACTTTCTGACCGATGCGTTGATGATCGAAATCACCGACGACGGCAAAGGAATGGACCCGGAGACGGTGAAAAGCGTCACCAGCCCGTTCACTACCACCCGCACGACCAGGAGAGTTGGGTTCGGACTTGCACTGCTCGACGAAGCCGCGAAGGCCGCGAACGGGAAATTGGAAATTCGGTCGATTCCCGACAAAGGAACAACCGTTACGGCGACGTTTCAGCTCAGCCACATCGACTGTAAGCCACTCGGCCAATTGCCGGAGACAATCACCGCGGTCATCGCACGCCGCCCAGAAGCGGAGATCACGTACACCCACGAACGGAACGGCGCGAAGTTCATGTTCAGAACCGAAGATGTACGGGGTCTGCTCGGCAACGGGCCGGTGAATTCGGTCGGAACGTTGAGTTTTATCAAGCGGTATCTGACGCAGGAAGAGAATAATCTACCACACTAACACTGAAGGAGTAACAATGGACGCACCAGTTATCGAGACGATTCTTCGGAGACACCCTCAAGACCCGAGTTCCATCATCCAGGTCTTGCTGGACGTCCAGAACGAGTACTACTACGTTCCGAGGGATGTTCTGGACTACGTCTCCCGCTATCTGGATGTACCGGTCAGCCGGTCGTACCACCTCGCGACCTTTTACAAGGCATTCAGCCTCAAACCGAAAGGAAAGTACCCGATCGCCGTATGCACGGGAACGGCGTGTCACGTTCAGGGCGCGATAAAAATCATGGAGCAGATCGAGCGGGAACTCAACATCAAAGAAGGCGAGACGACTGCCGACAAGAAATTCAGCATCGAGAGCGTTCGCTGCCTTGGCTGCTGCGGGCTCGCCCCCGTGGTGACGGTCGGTAAGAACCTCCACGGCAAAGTCCCTCCGTCGAAAGTTGCAAGAATGTTAAAGCAGTATCAGTAAGGAGAATCAGCAATGGGAAAAATTACAATTGACGACCTGGCGAAAATCAAAGAGAAAACCCGCTACCAGACCACCCTCCGGCAAGGCGCGGGACGCGTAAAAATCAACGTCCATATGGGGACGTGCGGCATCGCCGCCGGCGCGCGGCAAATCCTCACCTCCGTGATGACCGAGATTGAGAGCCGGAAGTTGCTCGACGTCATCGTGACGAACTCAGGTTGCGCGGGACTATGCAGCCAGGAGCCGATGATGACGGTTGAAGTCGCAAACGAACCGGCACCGGTAAAGTACGTCTCCCTGACCCCCGATAAGGTCAAGAAAATCGTCGAATCGCACATCCTCAAGGGTATTCCGGTAAAAGAGTACGCGCTTGCAGTCGGCAGCGAAAGGACACGGTAACGGTTTTGCACTCATTAAGGAGATTGACTCATGGCGTATAGAACGTATTTGATGGTATGTGCGGGCACAGGGTGTGTCGCCAACCAATCGATGAAAATCAAAGATAGGCTCGAAGCGGAGATCAAGAAGCGCGGCCTGGATTCCGAAGTCGCCGTCGTCACGACCGGCTGTAACGGCTTTTGCGCCGTTGGTCCGTTGATGGTCGTTCAGCCGGACGGAATATTTTACCAGCTTCTCAAGGAAACCGACATTCCGTATCTGGTGGAAGAGCACTTCATCAAGGGCCGGCCGGTAAAGGAATTGTTGTATACTCCTCCAAAGGAGAAAACACCGATTCCCCGGATGTCGGATATCCCGTTTTTTGCCGACCAGACACTCATCGTCCTTCGCAACCGTGGACTGATCGATCCCGAGAGGATCGACGAGGCCATCGCGCGCGGGGCGTACGAAGCGCTGGCGAAAGTGCTGACAACGATGACTCCCGAGCAGGTCATTCAGGAGATCAAGGCATCCGGTTTGCGCGGACGCGGCGGCGGCGGCTTCCCGACGGGCATCAAATGGGAAACCTGCAAGAACGCCCCGGGCGACAAGCGCTACGTGCTCTGCAACGCCGATGAAGGCGACCCCGGCGCGTTCATGGACCGCAGCACCATCGAGTCGGACCCCCACGCGGTCATCGAGGGAATGTGCATCGGCGCGTATGCTATCGGGTCATCGGAAGGCTACGTCTATATCAGGAATGAATATCCAATCGCGCTCGAGCGGCTGAAGATCGCAATCAAGCAGGCGCGGGAATACGGTTTACTCGGCAAGAATATTTTCGACAAGGGATTCGATTTTGACATCAAAATCGTTCGCGGTGCCGGTGCGTTTGTTTGCGGCGAGTCGACGGCCCTCATGGCGTCCATCGAAGGAAAACCCGGGGAACCGCGGGCGAAGTATGTACATACGGTTGAGCGCGGGCTCTGGGACAAGCCATCCTGCCTCAACAACGTCGAGACATGGGCGAACGTCTCGCAGATCATCCTGAGAGGCGCGAAGTGGTTTTCCAGCATCGGGACGGGCGATGTTTCCTCCGACGCCTGGGGCGGGAGCAAGGGCACGAAAGTGTTCTCGCTTTCAGGAAAAGTCAACAACACCGGTCTCATCGAAGTCCCGATGGGCATTACGCTCCGCAAGATTATCTTCGACATCGGCGGCGGAATTAAAGACGGCAAGAAGTTCAAGGCGGTCCAGACCGGCGGTCCATCGGGCGGATTCATTCCGGAGAGCCTGATCGACCTCCCCGTCGACTACGAGGAACTGACGAAAGTCGGATCCATGATGGGTTCGGGCGGGATGGTCGTAACCGACGAGAACAACTGCATGGTCGACATGGCAAAGTATTTTCTCGCCTTCACCCAGGAAGAATCGTGCGGAAAGTGCATTCCGTGCCGCGAGGGAACGAAGCGGATGCTCGACATCCTCGAGAAAATCACCAACGGCGAGGGAACGGAAGAGGACCTCGTTCTTCTCGAAGAACTCTCGAATATGGTCGTCGAGTCATCGCTCTGTGCCCTCGGCGGGTCGGCGCCGAATCCCGTGCTCACGACGTTGAAGTATTTCCGTGAAGAATATGAAGCGCATGTGAAGGAAAAGAAGTGCCCGGCGCACAGTTGCCGCAAGCTCATCACGTACTCGATCGACCCGGCGATTTGTGTCGACAAAGGACACGGCTGCGACGTCTGCCGGAAGAACTGCCCCGACGGCGCCATCACCGGTGAAACCAAACAGGTGCACGCTATCGACGTCATGAAGTGCGGCAGGTGCGGTATCTGCTACGATGTCTGCAAATTTGATGCAATCTTCATCGAATAATAAGAGAGAATGCCATGGTTACAGTAAATATCGACGGAACGCGCATTGAAGTCATAGAAGAGACGACGATCCTGAAGGCCGCGGAGAAAGCCGGCATCTGGATTCCCACAATGTGCCACTGCGAGTACTTCGAACCGTACGGCGTATGCCGGCTCTGCAGCGTTGAAGTGGTGCGCGGCAAGCGAAGCCGTATCGTCACCGCATGCAATTACCCGGTGCGCGGCGGGCTTACGATCCTCACGAACTCGGAACGGGTGAAATGGATTCGCAAAATCATTATGGAACTCATGCTCTCCCGCTGGCCCAACGTGAAAGTCGTACGCGACATGGCCGAGAAGCTCGGCATCGGGACGCCGCGCTTCGTCAGCATGGAACGGGACGAAGCCGACGACGCCTGCATCCTGTGCGGCATGTGCGTGAACATGTGCAGCGATGTTGTGAAAGCCAGCATCCTCGGCTTCTCCAACACGGGCATCAAGCGTGAGGTTGTTCTCCCCTTCGGGGAGCAATCCGACAAGTGCATTGTCTGCGGCGCGTGCGCTACCGTCTGTCCGACCGGGCACATCAAGATGGTGCTCGAAGACTACCGCGGGAAGAAGCCGGAGTTCACGCTCGGTCCCAAGACCGCCATCAGTGTCCCGTCGTTGCAGGCAGTCCCCCGCGTACCGGTGATCGATACAAATTCCTGCATCCATTTCAAAACAGACGGATGCACGATCTGCTCAACGGTGTGCGAACCGAATGCCATTAATTATGAGATGAAAGACGAAATCGTCGAACTCGATGTGGGACAGATTCTCGTCTCCACCGGTTTCGATACGTTCGACGCAAGCAAAATGTCACAGTACGGATACGGAACGCTCGATAACGTCTACAGCGCTCTCGAGTTTGAAATGTTACTGAATTCCACCGGACCGACCGGGGGCAAGGTTGTCATGAAGAACGGAAAGGAGCCCCGGTCCGTCGCGATCCTCCACTGCATCGGTTCGAGAGACACCAATCACCACGCGTACTGCTCGCGTGTCTGCTGCATGTACGCTCTGAAGTTCGCACACCTCGTTCACGACCGGACGAAAGCCGCGATTTACCAGCTCTACATCGACATGCGCGCGTTCGGGAAAGGATACGAGGAGTTCTACTCCCGCCTCCTCGACGAAGGTATAACGATGATTCGCGGCAAGGCGGCTGAAGTTGTCGAAGGCACTTGGTCGGATGATCACGAGAAATCCTTGCTGGTACGCTGTGAAGATACCCTCATCAGCAAGTTCCGTGAGATCCCCGTCGACATGGTCATTCTCTGCAACGCGATCGAAGCGCGGAAGGATAGCGACGCGGTAAAACGATTGTTCACGCTCAGCAAGAGCCCGGACGGATTCTTCCTCGAGCGGCACCCCAAGCTCGACCCGACGTCGACAACAACGGAAGGAGTGTACATCGCGGGCTGCGCGCAGGGTCCGAAAGATATCCCGGATACTGTCGCCCAGGCGAGCTCCGCTGCCGCGAGGATCCTCTCGTACATCTCAAAGGGAGAAGTCGAGATCGACCCCATTCGCGCGATGGTTCAGGAAGAATTCTGCAGCGGATGCCGGATCTGCAACAACCTCTGTCCATATACGGCAATCGAGTACCTCGAGGACAAAAAGGTCTCCCACGTGAACGAAGCGTTGTGCAAGGGCTGCGGCACGTGCGTCGCCGCCTGTCCGTCGTCGGCGATGACGGGACAGGGCTTCACGGATGCGCAGATCCTGGCGGAGATAAATGGGTTGATGGTGTAGGGGGGCAGGTGGAAGGTGATAGGTTGTAGGGTTTGGGGTTAGAGGTTTGGGTTTTGAGGTTTGAGTTTTGGGTTTCACGTTTCATGTTTCAGGTATTAAGATCTTATACATCTGAACAATTAGTTGTGGTCAGACATAAAAGCAAAAGTCAACACGTTATTCCCGCACGTTTTAAGCGGGAATCCAGTCATAGATGTTTAGTGGCGGAATTGGGGACTTAGGATTTCGGATTGGGGATTGTGGATTTCGGATTTAAAATTTATTTAGGATTTAGGATTTCGATATTAGGATTTTTCACTATTGGACTGAAAGGTACCAATCATGTCATTTGAACCGAAAATAATTGGATTCTTGTGTAACTGGTGCTCGTATACCGGAGCCGACCTGGCAGGTGTTTCGCGCATCAAGTCAGCGCCCAACGTACGCATCATTCGAACAATGTGCAGCGGTCGGGTTGATCCTTCATTCATTCTCAAGGCGTTCCAGCTCGGCGCCGACGGCGTCGTCGTCATGGGCTGCCATCTCGGCGATTGCCACTACCAGGAGGGGAACTATAAAACCATCCGGCGCATCCCGTTCTTGAAACGCCTCATCAAGGACTTTGGAATCGACCCACGGCGCCTCCGCCTCGAGTGGGTTTCAGCGTCCGAAGGCGACCGCTTCGCCGAGATAGTGAATGAAATGACGAAAGAAGTCCGGGCGCTCGGACCGCTCAAGCTCTCCGTTCAGGCCGAGATGAAAAAGAACGGCCGCAAAGCCGTAACAGCAGAAGTTCATTAAAAGGAGACACCAATGGCAAAACCGAAATTAGCACTCTACTGGGCGGCAAGCTGCGGCGGATGCGAGATCGCCGTCCTCGACCTCCACGAGAAAATCCTCGACGTCGCGAACGCGTTCGACATTGTGTTCTGGCCCTGTGCAATGGATTTCAAGTACGACGACGTCCGGAAGATGGAGGATCAGAGCATCGACCTCTGCCTGTTCAACGGCTCGATCCGCAATTCCGAAAATGAAGAGCTCGCGCATCTCATGCGGGCGAAATCGAAAGTCGTCGTAGCGTTTGGTTCCTGCGCGCTCGAAGGCGGGATCCCGGGTCTTTCGAACCTGACGACCAAGGACGCGACTCTCCAGTGGGTCTATAAAGGATCCCCCTCGACAATCAGCCAGAACGGCGGCATTTATCCGCAAACGCACACTAAGATGCCAGAAGGCGAGATCGAAATCCCGGAGATGTGGGAAACCGTGAAAGCTCTTGACCAGGTGGTCGATGTCGAATACTACATTCCCGGCTGCCCGCCACAACCAACTCAAATCTGGAACGTCATCGAATACATCCTCAGCGGCAAGCCGTTGCCGCCCAAAGGGACGGTCCTCGGCGCCGGCACAAAAACCTGCTGCGACGAGTGCGGGCGGGAACGGAAGGAGAAAAAGATCAAGCATTTCTACCGGCCGTTCGAGATCGAGACGGACCCGGCCCAATGTCTCCTCGACCAGGGCATTCTTTGCATGGGACCGGCGACGCGCGACGGGTGCGGGGGCCTCTGCCCGAAAGCAAACGTCCCGTGCCGCGGATGCTATGGGCCCCCGCCGAACTGCGTAGATCAAGGAACCAAGATGGTCAGCGCCCTCAGCTCGGTGATCGACGCGACCGAGCCGGCCGAAATTGATAAGATTCTCGATCAAATCGCCGACCCCATGGGCACATTCTATCGGTTTAGTCTTGCGCATTCAATCCTGAGGAGAGTGAATAAGTGATGTTGCTTGAGCCACGGTTCTTCACGAAAAATCCTCATTGTGAATTTCGCTCCGAAAAGATTTCGAATTCTTGACTTCGAATATCAATTTGCGTAACATAGCTTGGCAAGTAATTTCAATATCCTTTTAACTTAACAGCAAAGGAGTTTAGTATGATCGTAAAGCTTTCCAACGGAAAAGAAATCCCTGTCGAGATGCACAAAGTAAGGGTTGTGCAAAAAGCGTTTCTCGTGCCGGTTAGTCGAAGGCTCAAAGCTATCGAGGATGGTGGGTACAATACGTTCGCTCTCCGAACCCGCGATATCTTTCTTGACATGCTTACCGACAGCGGAACAAATGCGATGAGCGACAACCAGCTCGCTGCGATGATGGTATCGGACGATGCCTATGCCGGAGGTGAGAGCTTCTACAAGCTGGCGGACTCTATTAAAGATGTCCTCGGATTCAAATATGTTCTGCCGGTGCATCAGGGGAGGGCGGCTGAACATCTCCTGGCGAAGGTATATGTAAAGCCGGGCGACGTGATTCCGATGAACTATCATTTCACCACTACCAAGGCTCATATTGAGTTGGCCGGTGGAACGGTTCTGGAAATCTTTCGAGATGAAGCGCTGAACACGCAAAGCAAGGAATTGTTCAAGGGGAATCTGGATTTGAACAAGTTCAAAGCCGTCATCAAAAAGTACGGAGTGCGTAAAATTCCTTTCGTGAGAATGGAAGCAACGACCAACCTGCTGGGCGGACAACCGTTCTCCCTCAAAAACCTGAAAGAAGTAAAAAAGATCGCCTCGGAGCACAATATCCCGTTGGTGTTTGACGGAAGCCTGATTTCGGAGAATGCTTACTTCATCAAGAAGAGAGAGAAGGGATATGAGAACAAATCGATCCAGGAAATAATCACCGAGCTCATGAGCCAGGTTGACATTTTCTATCTCTCAGGAAGAAAAAGCAGCTGTGTGCGAGGCGGATTTATTGCAATGAACAATAAGAAGTATTTTGAAGAATTGAAACCGTGGCTTCCTGTGTACGAAGGATTCCTGACGTATGGAGGTATGTCATCGAAAGAAATTGAAGCAATGGCAGTTGGGCTCAGAGAGATGACCGAGATCAACGTAGCGGGTTCGGCAGCGGAATTCGTTAAGTACTTTGCCGAGCGGCTCATCGAGAACAAAATACCGGTTGTGACGCCCCCGGGCGGCCTGGCGTGTCACCTCGACGCAAAGTTGTTCCTGCCGCATCTGCCCCAATCTCAGTATCCGGCGGGAGCTCTAGCCGCGGCCGTTTATCTTTCGTCGGGAATCAGAAGTATGGAACGGGGCACGATCTCGATGGATCGGGATAAAGAAGGGAAAGAAGTATATTCCGACCTTGAATTAGCAAGGCTTGCTGTCCCGAGGAGAGTGTACACGATGTCTCAAATCGAGTATGCCGTCGATCGGTTGAAATGGCTGCATCAGCACCGGAATCTGGTAAAGGGGCTGCAGTTCGTGGAAGAACCGCCGGTGTTGAGATTTTTCTTCGGCAAGCTGAAACCGCTTCAGAATTGGGGCGCGAAACTCGCTGAAGCATTCAAGAAAGAATTTGGCCCCGATTCTTAATGATTTGGCACGATTCGAATCCCCGGCCAGCGGAATGCATAATTTCTTAAGGAGCTGTTGAAATGAAACACATCAAGATCGATCCGATAACGCGGCTTGAAGGTCACGGCAAGATCGACATTTTCCTGAACGACGGCGGCGAGGTCGCGAACACGTATTTTCAGATACCCGAGCTTCGCGGTTTCGAGCAGTTCTGCGTCGGCAGGCCGGTAGAGGAGATGCCGCGGATAACGACTCGCATCTGCGGTGTCTGCCCCGAAGCGCACCACATGGCTTCGGCGAAAGCTTGCGACGCTGTTTTCCATGTTGATCCCCCTCCTACGGCAAAGAAGCTTCGCCAATTGCTGTATAATGTCTTTTTTGCCGGCGACCACACGACGCATTTCTACGCGCTCGGCGGTCCCGATTTTGTCGTCGGCCCCGATGCTCCTCCCGCCGAACGTAACATCCTCGGCGTCGTGAAGAAAGTCGGTTTGGAGGTCGGCGGAAAAGTCATTGAAATGAGAAGACGGACGCAGGAAGTCATCAAGATTCTCGGCGGGAAGCAAACGCACCAGGTCACATCGCTTCCGGGCGGTGTCAGCAAAGGCATCACGGAGGAGGAACGGAAGTTGATTGAAGCGCACTGCGTGTGGTTCGTTGAGTTCGGAAAGTTCACGATCCAGGTGTTCAACGACATCGTCCTGAAGAACAAGGTGTATGTCGATTTGATTCTTTCGGACATGTTCGCGCATAAAACGTACTACATGGGACTTGTCGATGAGAAGAACCGCGTCAATTTTTATGACGGGAAGGTACGCGTCGTCGACCCCGACGGAAAGGAATTCGTGAAGTATTCTCCCAACGAGTATCTCGATAATATCTCCGAACATGTCGAGCCATGGACGTATTTGAAATTCCCCTTCCTCAAGAAAGTTGGCTGGAAGGGAATGGTCGACGGCAAGGAGAGCGGGGTGTACCGCGCCACGCCGCTGTCACGCCTCAACGCGTCCGACGGTATGCCAACGCCGCTGGCGCAAGCCGAGTACGAAAAGATGTACAGTACGCTCGGCGGCAAGCCGGTGCACGCCACGCTGGCGACCCATTGGGCAAGAGTTATTGAGCTCCTGAGCGCGGCGGAAATGGCGTTGGACCTGGTCAGGGATCCGGAAATAACTGGAACGCATATCCGCAACATCCCGACGGAGAAGCCGACGGAGGGTGTCGGAATTGTGGAAGCGCCCCGTGGAACGCTGACCCATCATTACACAACCGACGAGAAAGGAATTCTGACAAAGGTCAACCTCATCGTCGGAACGACGAACAATTACGCGGCCATTTCAATGTCGATTAACAAGGCGGCGCGCGGACTGATCAAGAAGGGATCTGCGGTCACCGATGGAATCCTCAATACAATTGAAATGGCTTTCCGTGCGTACGACCCGTGCTTCGGGTGTGCGACGCATTATCTTCCGGGCCAGATGCCGCTCGTTGTCCGCATCCATGACAGCACAGGTAAGGTAGTGCAGGAGATAAAGCGCTGACCGATCTTTCATCCCACTAATAACCGGCGCCGCGTGCCTCCATGGTGTGCGGCGCTTTTGTTTTTGGCCGACTATCGTAAACTACTTCAATTGGATTCCCGCCAAACAGTGGCTGGATTTCCGATAAAATGATTACTCCACATTCCTATCAGTCCCGCGACAGAACGCGGGACTTCTGATAAAATGACTTCGTCATTTTATCATCAGCATTTTCTTGATGTCTGTGAATTTGCCTGCCTGAAGCCGATAGAAGTAAACACCACTCGGCAAATTATTCGCGTCAACCATTCGCGAGTAATTGCCTGGTTCTTGTTCACCGTTTACGAGAGTACGCACTTCCCTTCCCAACAAATCGTACTGCTTCAAGGTGACGAAAGCTCGTTGCGGAATGGAATATTCGATTGTTGATGTTGGATTGAAGGGATTTGGATAGTTCTGTTCAAGCACAAATACCATCGGCAGGTTGACAGTTATCGTCTCTTCTGGCAGCGGAGGCGGCATCTCGTTGGTAGAAATGATCTTTATCCGATTCGCCATAGGCATCATGCAGGATGAAGACGAGAGTATCAGTTTCCCACTTTGATTAACCTTTACCCAGTATCCATTTCCAGGCTTGATCGTATCGGTGGAGTAGTACCCATGTTTGTAGCAATAGAAGTTCGAGACGACAAGCCCCGGCGGTATGCTCGCGATTGTGTTCGCAATAACTGGGCATGAAATGGATCCGATAAGATTCCAACCAGGATCAACGGCGACCGTATCTGCTTCTATCGGTTCCCCCGATAGAACGATGTTCTGTGCATTCGCAAACCGTAGCCAGTATCCAATCCCATTCGTCAGCGTGTCTTCACGAGTATAACCGCTCAGATAGGCAAATGCATCGGACTCCGCTGTTGGGTACAGAATTGATTTGCGGAAGTCCTTTACTCTAACTGGAACCGAGATCATGTTCCATCTTTCGCTTATAGCATTCGTTGGGAACGTCCAACGCCCAACATACGTGGATGGCTTATTTCCCGCCTCTGTGAACCAACCGCCAACATAAATATAACCGTCAGTGATGGGATTCACCGCGACAGCTTGGATGCGGTCATTTGTACCGCTTCCCAATGAAATCCAGTTGTTCCCGTCCCACTTTGCGACGTAATTTGCCCTGGCATCACCTGCCAACGTAAATCTGCCAGTTGCAAGCAAGTCGCCATCAGGGCTCCGTGCCAGCTTGAGGACATTCCCATTCACCCCAGTCCCCAGCGCGCTCCAGTTACTGCCATTCCATTTTGCAATATTGTTGACGGTGATCCCTCCTGCTGTGACAAAAGCACCACCAGCATAGACAATTCCGTCGGCGGTCACCATTATATCCCATACAGTCCCGTCCGTCCCATTTCCGAGTGTGGACCAAGCACCTCCATCCCACTTCGCAATGTGATTCGCACTCACCGCTCCGACCGTCAAGAACCAGCCACCGACGTACATGACTCCATCGGGGGCAACTGCAATCGCCGTAACAGTTCCTCCTGTTCCACCTCCCACGGGGGTCCAATTCGTTCCATCCCACTTTGCAAGGTTCTTCGTGATTCCGTCGATTGCCATCGTGAAATTACCCCCCAAATAGACGTTACTTCCACTCGGCGCAATTGCATTCATCTGGTAGACGTCAACCCACGGAGGGGAACCCACAGCAGTCCATATGCTCCCGTTCCATTTCGCAATACAGGCTGCTTGCACTCCGCCTGCTGTCGTAAATATACCTCCAGCGTACACGTTGTCGTTCGAATCCACGGCAAGGGAATAGACATAGCCATTTGTCCCACTGCCGAGCGCTGTCCAGGTACTCCCATCCCACTCTGCAACATAGTTTGTGCTGGAAGAGCCAGCTGAAGTAAACCAGCCCCCGGCGTATAGCTGTCCATTCGGACTAAACGCCATTGCGTATACTCTACCCGTCACGCCATTATGGACACCGGGACTTGCAAGGTCCGACCAGGCGCTCCCGTTCCATTTATCCACGATGGACGTGCCGAAGCCGCCACTCGCGACGTTACCGCCAGCAACAATGTCCCCCCGTGCATCAATTGCAATCCCATTGACGATGTAATTCGTCCCGCTGCCAATAGAAGACCAACCAACATTATTCCACCCCGCAATATGATTTGCACTGAGGCCTCCAGCTGTAAGGAATTCACCGCCGATGCAGACACCAGCGCTGGAATCCGAACTGACCGCGATGGCATAGACTGGGCTATCCACCCCAGTCCCGAGCGCGCTCCAGTTACTGCCGTCCCATTTTGCAATATAGTTAGCGCCCACGCCTCCTACCTCGGAGAACTCACCACCTATATATAAATTGCCACCATTGTCGACCGCAAGGGCATCGACATCCCAAGCACCTCCTGTTCCGCCTCCCAATGAAATCCAGCTGCTTCCATCCCATTTTGCGATACAGTTCCCTAGTACGCCACCAATTGAGTCAAACGCACCGCCAGCATATAAATTTCCTAAAGAGTCAACGCCGATTGACCCCACCCAATAGTCTGCTCCCCGTCCCAGTCCAACCCAATTGCTACCATCCCATTTTGCGATTCTGTTGGCACTCAATCCTCCTGCTGTTGTAAATTCTCCCCCTGCGTATATGGTCCCCGAAGGAACAATTGCAATTGAGAATACGCCACCATTCGTACCTCCACTCAGCGCAGACCAGGCGTTGCCGTCCCATTTTGCAATATTGTTGACAGTGATTCCTCCTGCTGTTGTGAATTGACCACCCACATATACATCACCGTCGGCTCTTACGGCAATCGTAAAGACTGTACCATCCGTCCCACCCCCGACGGTAGACCAGCTGACGCCATCCCACTTTACGATGTTGTTAGCAATGATATCCCCTGCCGTAATTATGTCGCCCCCGATATATAGGTCTCCATTTGGGGCCTCGGCAAGTGCATACACCATTCCAACAACGCTGGGACGACTGAATGTTCTGTCCCAATAAACATCATCCACTTCTGACGTGACAAGGCGTCGCGATCCGGCAGAGAGACTCTGCCCGGATGTAATGCGCATCAACCTGGATGGTGACCGCGAGAGAGTGTTGTGGTGTTGCTTTCTAATTGGTTGGCCGTATTGCTCGATGTGTGCTCTCCAGCCTAAGGAATCGAAGATGCCTGGAGTTCGCGGTTGGTTTTCAGGTAATCTGTCAGTACTAAGCAGCGTCTTAGCCGGCGTCAGCGTTTTATTCATGCGCGGATTCATCTGCGAGAACCCAAGCTGTGCAACGGCCAACGCGAGAAATACGGTTACAATTAATGTCTTCATCTCTTTACCTCAACGGAGACACTGGGACGAGTGAGAAAGCACATTAAAAAGAAAAACCCGCAGAATCCCAATGAACTGGGACAACGCGGATTTTCAAAGAACTATAATCTTCAATTCGTGCCTGGATCGACCTCCAAACACGCCATGAGAGAATGTACCAAATGTTTTCCCGAAAATCCAACTCTTCTTCTGTTTTTCGCAAATGAATCTTTCATCATTTGACCTCAAATCTGGCAGAAAAAGGTGCTTTGTCGGCCCGCTCTTGCATTTCGTCGAACTTCTTCTTAGGTTTGAATTGCGGCGTGTGACGTGCTTTGAGAGTTCAAGCGTATTGCGTTCGCACTGTAAAAGAGGCAATGTATGAAATATGTCGCGGCTGTATTGCTCGTTTTTCTCATCGGATGCGTTTCGAGCGAAGAAACGACCACTCCGGACGGTTTGCCCGAAGTTATCAGCCTGGCACCCCTTCCCCCGCTCGCCCAGAGGGAACTCAAGTTGAAAGTGCTTTTCCTCGTTCTCAACGACGGAGCGGTTGCGGATGTCAGACTCCGGGGGACGAGCGGAGACCCGCACTGGGACACGTTAGCAAGCGAATCGATGAGGCAGTGGCTCTTCACTCCCGCTGTTCACGACAGCTCACCCAACGGCCGCTGGATCCAGAAAAGGATTGTCGTGGAGGCGGAAACTCCGGTCGTCATGACACTCGGCGAGATTGTGGTATCCGGCAAGGAGCAAGCGGACTCATTGTACCTTCTGCTCAAACGCGGGGTTGATTTCGACTCCCTCGCAGGGCTTTCCTTGAAGGGGTCATCCGGCAAACTCAGCAAGTTCCTCGGAACAATCGATATCGTCATGTATCCGAAACATGTCAGAGACGAGCTTCGCAAACTCGACGTGAACGAAATTACCCGTCCGCTGCGGCTTGGTGCAGATTACATCATCTACAAGAGATACGAGTCCGAACACTTCCGCAGAATCCTACAGTGAGGCGGTGAGGTGGATGGCTACACCAGCCGTCATGGTGAGCAAAACCACGCGTCACCCCGAGCGGAGCGAGGGGGAGTCGAAGGGTGACGGGAAAGGAAGAGACGCTTCTGCACCGTCCGAACCGCGATTCGGTCGATTCACGTGATTGCCTCGATTGTTCTAATCATGGTAATCTCATAATCCTAAAAATCATGGTTCAGACCCTCCTTCGCCGTCTGGCTCCAGCCTCGTTCATTTAATCAACAAAAGTTTCTTTATATCGGTGAACGCCCCGGCTTGCCCGCCGTCTATTGGGCGGGCAGTCAACCGATAATAATAGATGCCGCTTGCGATTCCTTCCGCATTCCACTCTACCGTATACTCACCCGGCCCCCTCACCTGGTTCACTAATGTAACCACCTCTCTGCCGAGTTCGTCGTAGACTTTCAACGACACAAATCCGAAATTGGCAATCCGAAATTCGAAATCCGTTGTCGGATTGAATGGATTCGGATAATTCTGGTACAGCGCAAATTCTCTTGGAAATTCTTTTCCCAGGAGCTTCAAAACGATCGGACTTGTGGCATCCGACACAACGGTTTTTCCTCCATCCTGTAACCTGATATCCCTAACCCCCACTTCAAGGTGTGTGTTCCCGGAGTTTGTTTTGATGTCCCAGGAAATACTCAATGGATACACGGCCGATGAAATACATATTGGCGCTTCGCGGACGGCATTCTCATTCAACAATTCAACAAATAGCTGCGAGGCAAATCGTACATCAAACAGTCCTGGCGGCGGAACCGGCGGGAGCTCGTACCGCCCGACAGAAAAAGATTCATCCGGGTTCTCACCGAAATACAACGTCCCGGCGTCGCCGCGCCCATCCTCAAATCTCAGAATGTTCAGCTTCATAAGCGATTTCTCATTGAACTCCCTCGGCAGTGCGATACCACCCGAATCGGCGGACGAGACAATCAACATCCCCGAAGAATCGGACTTCACCCAGTATCCATTGCCCGGTTTGATGGTATCCGAAGGTACGTATCCCCGGTGATAGCCATAAAGCGGCGTCTTCAGATTCAATCCGACGGTAACGATGGAAGAAGCCGCGACCGGCTCTGTAATCGAACCGATCATATTCCATCCAGTGTTCACATGGAATGTGTCATTAAGAATCGGTGTGCCGGGAACGGGGAGAAGCCCCCCATCAGGAAACTTCATCCAATATCCTACGTGATTCGCGAGAGTGTCTTTGTGCTGATATCCCTCCGGCGTGTAGGTGAACGCGTCTGAAATCGCCGTCGGGAATAGAACCGACTTCCGGTAATCGTATGCACGGAATTGCAGCGACACGATATTCCAACCGGCGTCCACCGGGATGAGGAACGGGGTATTGTACCGCAGAACCGTTCCGGATGAACCGACAATCCATCCATGCCGTTCGTCGGTAAACATCACGTCGGAAAGATTGACGCCTTTCCTGATGGTCGTCAGTTGCCAGGTGAGTCCCGAATCGACGGTCATTGCACACGTCCCGGCAAATGCAAGAGGCACCCACGCTTCAGCGGCTGTCCTGAAAGAGATTGCCCTTGCCGGCCCGTAGGATCGTAAGAAGCCGAGGTATTTAAATTGCCAGTGTTGCCCTCCGTCGGACGTGTAGGTAAGCTCTGCTCCATCATCGGGACCGCCGCCCACACAAACCACATGGAGTGAGTCGCTGAAGTCGACCCCGAGCATTTCATCCTGTATGCCGGTCGTACTCCAGTGTTGCCCCCCGTCGGCCGTCTTCCAGATCACCCCGACAAGCTCCGCCCTGCCGCCAACGGCATATCCGAGGGAGGGAGAGAAGAATTTCAGGCGGTGGATGGGCTGGTTCGCATTGAACGACGGCGGTACATTCGCGCTGACCCAGGTTGTTCCTCCGTCCGTTGTCTCCACCAGGTCGCCGTCATCTCCTCCCATCCATCCATGCAACGAGTCGAGAAAGAAAACCGAGTAAAACACTAACGAGTCGAATTGCATACTCGACCATCCGTCGCCTCCGTTGGTTGTCGTGAGCATCGTCGTACCGTACCATGCATCGAATCCGGTCCATGGCGTGATCGAGAGCGCCCACCCCAATCGCTCGTTGAGCATGAAGATTTCTGTAATCGGGGTCGTTATCGAGGAATTTTGCACTGCCCAGCTCTTGCCGCCGTTGGTTGTTCTCACGATTGTCCCCGAGTCGCCGACGATCCATCCCTTCAAGCTGTCGACGAAACACACTCTCTGTAGGTTTCTCGCGGTCGGTGTTTGAACCTGTATCCAGGTCGGCTGGGCAAAAAGCTCCGGCCGGAGGGCAGGAACAAAAAGGAGAACGAAGAGCATGATGGCCGAAAACCAGGCAGCCCGACGTGCCACGAATCCATCGCATCGGGCTTCTTCAATCCGCGGCTTCCGTGTTCCTATACCCGCCTCAGAAATCATTTCACAAGAACCATCTTCCTGACCTGCGTAAACGTCGTTGCCGGGCTTTCAGTGCTCACCGCTTTCAGCTCATACAAGTAGATCCCGCTCGGTGTTCCGCCTTTGGCGGACGATGCGTCCCACACAACCGATTTCCATCCTCCATCTTCCATCTCATCGACCAGCGTTGCCACTTCCCTTCCAAGGACGTCGTACACTGTCAGCTTCACAAATGACGAATGACCAATGACAAATGACACCGTTGTCGTTGGATTGAACGGATTCGGATAGTTCTGATACAGCTCGAATCTCTCCGGAATCCTGTCCGGGATGTTTTCGACTCCCATCGCATCCAAATCTATGATCGCCGACCAAATCTGATATAATCCGGAGAAATCGTCCATCCAGTACGCATAGAGCTTCTTGCCCGTCGAGGTCAGTGAGATAAAATCACCCTGGTACGTCGAATTGCCGCCGAGAATAGGCTTGGGCTGAAACCTGTGGTCGCTTGCCACTCTCTCCATCCATGTTATCCCTCCGTCGGTCGAACGGGCCAGCATTATCTCCGCCGAATCGGAAGAAGTATTCCTGTCATCGTAGTAGATGATATTGATGCCGCCGGAGGAATCGACATTGATCGCCGGGAAGTATTGTATCTTGCCGTTGTTGAGGGAATCCTGGTTCACCCTGATGCCGCCGGACCAGCTCTGTCCGCCGTCGGTTGAACGATGCAAAATGATATCCGGGTCGCTTCCCGCGGGCGAAAGATCCTTTTCCGTGGTCACAATATAGATCCAGCCCGACCGCGGACCGTCGCTCCTGTCAACGTCAAGCTGCGGCAAACCGTTCACACGAATATTATTCTTGGACGGGAGCGTCAAGCCAATGCCATTCACGTCATAGACAATGCGAGGAGCGGGCCAGCTTGCCCCGCCATCTGTCGAGATCGCGAATCCCACGGAATCCTCGATATACGGAAACGTATTCGTGAGAACCGCCCAGCTGACATACACGTTTCCGTCCCTCGCGGTCCTGACACATCCACCCGAGCCGGGAGAAACCGAAGGTGTATACACGGCATTCGACGCCTTCCAGCTATGGCCTCTGTCCGATGAGTATGAAAAAAGCAGAGGGAACGGTGAGATGGCGTCCGTCCATGCTGAATAGACCCTCCCATAGAAGCGGCTGGAGGGGGCATTGTCGATGGTAGTCGTTCCTTTCTCGTCCGGTATCTCAGATGAAATGGTGAAGGCACTCGACCACGTTGCTCCCCGGTCTGTCGAATAATGACTGTACACTCCGGGATAACTTGAGCCGATGTGGTTCAGGATGAACGTCCCGTCAGGGAAAATTGCAACGCCGGGGTCGCCTCCATGATTCTGAAGTAGCTCGCCCCTGCACGTGTCGCTGCCCGACCAGTTCAACCCGCCGTCCGTTGAAACATACACTCCCTCGCTCTTGAAAGCGTTGTTCGTGTTAATCGTCACGGCGCTTGCGAACATGATGAGCGGGTTTACCTGATCCACCGCGACAACGGGTTCCGTTTGTGTCACTGCGCTCGGGAATATCCTGAAGTTTGTGAACTCCGTGTTATGCTGGGCAAGCGCAAGCGCGTTGAATAGGAACAGGACAGGGAGAGGGATACTTTTCATCCGGTGGATGCTAAAATTGATAACCAATGTTCAGGCCCGAATAAACGGTTCTCGGTTCACCCGCTTGATAGTACTTTCCGTAATAATCATTGATATTGATGAAACCCACGAAGCGCTTGTCGAACATGTTAATCATTCCAAGGTATGCCGTCGCATGGATGTGATGGAACGAAAGATCGATCCCGGCCATCGGGTTCGCGTAGAAATAAGATGGTGTGCTCACTGAATTACTGTCATTCACAAACATTGACGACACATAATCACAATCCCATTGCAGCAAGCCCGATATGTTTGAGGAGAGTTCGAGCTCATAGTTCAGGATGAAATTCAGAGCATGTTTCGGGACCGATGGCTCGGCGTTGTTCGCGTAGGATTCGACCGTCGAACCGGATGGACCGTACACGGTCGCGATATAGTGATCGTACTTGAAATTTGTAAAGGTATAATTGAAGGTACATTCGAGCCCTTCGAATGGCTTGCATTTTATTCCGGCCTCGACCCCGGTCCGGTTTGTCTTGGCCGCGTTTCTGAAGAAGGTCTTCTGGTTGATAATGAATGGGACAATTTCATCTTTGATAATATAATTGAAGAAGGTCACTTCAAAAAACAACTTCCTCAAGACTTCAGATTCGGGATTGACGATGTCCCCCTTCATGCCAAATTCGAAATTATCGGATTGCTGCGCGTTGAGGTCGGGATTCAACGAGTATTTAATGTTGGAGGATAGCGGCGTATTAGGAAGCTCGCTGAGCGCCGGAAGATCATACCCTAAGCCGTACGACGTATAAAGAGCTACCGACGGAGCAAGTTTAAGATTCAGTCCGACTTTGGGCGTGAATTTCTGAAAAACCCTCGTCGTATCGGTGAAACCGTATGGGATGTAAACGTCCCGCTCGAACACATCCTTGTCGAAGCGGCCGGACAGGAAAAGGTCGAACCTCTCGGTTATCAAATTGAGGTGGTCGAGACAATAGAAACCGATGTTGCTCAGGCTCCCGTCGTATTCATTCTCGACCGACGGTCCGCGATTGCCGTAGAGATTATCGAATTCCGTCACCGGCCCGGATTGATCGGCATACTCCATCCCGAAAGACAGGATGTTCGTTCGGCTGAAAAGTTGTGATTTGTTCGTCAGACGCACCAGCGCACCCAGCGAATATCTCGTCTCGTCTGTAACATAGTCGACGTCCGCTTGTTCCAGTTCTTTCAATCCTCCGTACGTCGTGGCCTCCAGCTCAAAATCGTCGTTCTCCCCGAAAATCGTTTTGAATCGTACGGCGAGCCTTCCCTTCCTTATCCCTTTTCGGAAATCCTGCGAAACGGCGATGAGGTCTGCCTGGAATGGATCCGCGTCGTACTGCGGTTCCGTGAGCGCCCCGGGCAGCTTCATAAAACCATTGACATAGTTGCCAAGAACCGAGATCGTCGACCGTACCCCGACGTGGGCCTCGTAGACGGCATTCACGAGATGTTTGTATTCATCGCTGTGCGCGCGGTACCCGTCGAGATTCGTGTAGTTGTACGAAAGGAGAAAGCGTTGGTCGTCCGTTTTGTAGCCGGTCTTGAAACCGTTTACTCTCAACCCGAACTGCCCCACCTGATTTGTGACAGTCGTATAGTTCTCGGGGAACATCAGGTCGGACACAAAGTTGACCACACCGCCCGGTGCATTCGCATACAATGAAGAAAGGTTGCCCTTGACGACCTCCACGCCCCCGAGCGACGTGAAATCGATCGCGTCCAATACGGTTTCACCGTCGGGCTCGGATTCCGGAATCCCATCCTGCAGGATTCTTACTCCTCGTACTCCGGAGTTGGACCTTGTCCCAAAACCCCGGACAGAAATTCTCACATCCTGGTTGCCGTACATTGATTGCAAGAAAAGTCCCGGCACATCCGCAAGCACATCCCCGGCCGACACTTTCCTTCCATAGGATAGTTCCTCCTTGTCGACCTTATAGACTGAATAAGGAATGTCCAGGATTTTTTCAGTTGTGCGAGTACCTACGACAATGAATTCCTGCAGGTCATATTTCAGGGTGTCTTCTTTTGCCTGCTCCTGTGAATAGCAGCAATTGATAGTGAGGATAGCAACGACAAAGACCCCGAATTTCATGGTATTCAAAGTTGGATTTCTTAACTGCCGGCAACTTCGGCGGCTGTTCCGGCGCGACGCGGGTTTACATCGGGATGGGTCACGTGCGGTTATCATGTTGCCCGCTTGTGGGTAGTGCCTCAGTTTTAATCGTAGTGCCAAATCAAACCCCTCTCCGACTCTCCCCTATTAGGGGAGAGCGCCAAAACATCCTCCCTGACAGGGGAGGATCATAGGAGGAGTTTCGACCGGTGCTCAAGAATGAAAGTGATACACTACCCGCTTGTGACTTCGCAAACCCATCTGCTTACCTTCAATGAAAGGAAAATCGGCACAACAATCAACTGCCCTGCTACCGGATTGTTCAATAAGATGAGGATGCGAGGGGATTGTCCGGATTTTCTCGCCTGATTTCTACGAGCCGGAATGCGAGCGGGATTATTTTTTTCCGTCGTTCTCGAAAGCGATTTTCCAGTGGACCTTCCCGGCTTTTGCAGAACGCAGGCGACAAACGCGCAGACTTCCGGTCTTTTCCGAAGAGACCACATCGGCGCCGTCACACGAGATTTTAGCAAAATCATAGCCGGTGGGCTCACTGACGTAGAGGCCATACGGATCATCGGCAACAATCTGGCTTTCTCCCGACAAAACGTTGTTATTCCACTTGATGTCATCCACTTCCAGTCCGCCGCAACTGATGTGCCGGTTTGTAGCGACTAACTGCGGATGGGATTCCTTTTCGCGAATACAAAAAAGCTGACAATTGAACCGCGGATCGATCGGTCCCGGTTCAAATTCCTTCACAAAATGGCCGAGTTCCTTTTTCGACCAGAACTCGAAGACGATGTATTCCTTGTCCTTCGTTAGCCCGAGGTCCGCGAACGCTATTTTGTCAAACGATCCGCCCGTACGACCGAGAATGACCCAGCTTTCAAACGGCTTGTTGATCTCCAGCAGGTAGAGCTCGCATCGGGGAGTATAGCCGGCATCGAACGGACGCGGCCCGGAACCGCTGACTTCGGAATTGACCCGGTCGAGCATCAGAGAACGCGATGGATCGACATCGAAAATCTGACCCGGAACCGTGAAGAGAACGGGCGCGGCACGCTTTGCCGGCTCGACGAGAGATGTCCGGTATTTGTCGGGTTTGTCCGTCAGCATCAGAACGGAACCGGTTAACGACGTCACCATCGTCGACCGGTAGGCGTCTTTTTCCGTGAGCTCGACATGGTCCGGATCGTTCCGCCAGACGATATTATTGAACGAGTTGTATTGCGCGAGACCGGCATACGAAAATCCGTCGTCGCCGATCCTGCATCCGTCGATAATGCCGATGAGCTCGGGCCGGATTCCCCAGCATCCAAGCATGTAGTTGTCGCGGCCGATTTCATTCCGGATCGTTTTCACAACCGTACGATATGTTTCAACACGGTCGAGATTCTTCTTTTGAAAGTACTCCATGTGAGCATTGTATCCTTCATAACGGAGATGGCGCAGAGCGTCGACTTTGAAGTACCTCCACCCCATCTGTCGCAGTCCGGAATAAACGGGACGGATTATGGCATCGAGCGCTTTCTGATTTGAGCCGTCGATGGAAAGGTCGATCCAGTTTCCTGTTCCAAGCGAATCATGGTCGTCCAGGACAAACCAATCCTTGTGCTGTTCGGCAGCGTCGCGCTGGTCGAAGGCAACGTTTGTCCAGATGCCGGGGCTCAGTCCTTTGCCCTGGATATAACCGGCGAGATTCTTCAATCCACCCGGAAACTTTTCATTCGGCTGAAGCCAGAGTTCCGGCAAGCCCTGTCCACGCTGGTAGCCGTCGTCGATCTGGAGATAGTCGTAACCGTACGGTTTCAGGGTCGTCGAAAGGACGTCCGCGGTGTGCTTGATGTTTTCTTCCGTGATGTCCTGATGATAAGCAAACCACGAGCACCATCCCACCACAGGCTTCTGCCAGACAGTGTACGTCCACGGCTGAAAGTACTCCAATCCCCGATGCTTCTGATAATAATGCGGGCGGAACCGGAGGATCACTTCATTCCCCTTCACGGTGAATTGAAATCTGTTGTTCTCTGCCGGTTCGGGTACTATGGTAACATTTGCAAAGTAGTCGAACGACACGACCCAGTCACGATTGCGGTCGTATACCGCGCGATTGAGCAAACTGTGGCTCATGCCGTAGCTGTGGCGGACGATGTCGATGCCGCGCGGCCGCCGGTCGGCTTCACAGGGGAAAGACTCCGCGCTGCCGAAGATTTCTCCGTTCATAATGAACGGCACATTCCAGTCTTTTGAGGTGAACACGACAACCTGATTGACAACGCCATTCCGGTCGTCGACGACAGAATGCCAGGTGTACTGGTCCGTTTTTGTCTGTATCGATCCATGGAAAAGCACTTTCCCTTCATAGGTCAGAGAGAGCTCGTTGTTGTTAAGTGATACCAGCGTCGGACTACCGGGAGGCGCGCTGTCCTGTCCGAAACAAAGGCCGGACAGGAACAGTACGGCAAATATCAAATGGTGGTTTTTCTTGCGTCTCATCATAATGTCTTCAAATGCCGCAAACTATTGCAATACTTCTACAATGATAGATACTTCGCATATCCAAACACTATCGTCGATAGGATCAATATTGCGATGCCGGCGGCCAAAACCACATACGTTTTTCGTGACACTCCTCTCCATTCTTTCGTGAGTAGCCCCCACATGGTGCTAAACAGGATGCTCGAAGACATGAGGATGCTCCAGCCGGCAACGCCTTTGAGAATCGATTCGCCCATCCCGTAGAAGAACATCTGGAGATACCATAATGTGCCGCCTGCACAACAGAGGAAGAGATTGCGACCGACAGGGGATTTGGTGAAATCTGTGAATGTCTTGTTTTTGAATTGCAGATACATGCACCAGACAAGATTCACGATGAACCCGCCGAACATTATCAGAATGAATGTCGGATTGTTTTCAAAAACAGGATTCACACCGTTCGCCTTCGCGATTTCGGAGATTGGTTTGCCGGCGGCGACACCCATGGCGAACGCTGAACTCATAAACCCGGAGAAGACCGCAACGGAGATCCCTTTTCTAACGTTGTACTCGCTCACACCATCCTGCTTCTGGGCCGAAGTGAGCTGGCGATCTTTCATGAGACCGGCTTTCGCGTTGATGACGATTCCAACCAGACAAACCCCAACACCGGCAAGCGTGGTGATGCCCGAGGATGTCGAACATAACCCCGCTATCGACAGAGATCCTGGGAACAAGCTCGAAAAGTAGTCCGGCCACAGAGAGACCAGAACGCCCGGCATCAAGGCGCCGAAGACAAGCGTAAGTCCCAGGGCAATGGCCATACCCAGCGACATTCCGAGATACCGCATTGACAATCCAAACGTCAAACCGCCCAGCCCCCAGAGAATGCCAAAGATGAAAGGTTTGAACAATCCGGCAACTCCGGCCTCGCCAAAAACGTTGAAGAGGTCCGGAACGGTCGCCAGTGAGAACACCCATGGCGCAACGATCCATGAAAATATCCCGCCCACAATCCAGAAGACCTCCCATGGCCAGTTCTTGATTTTCTTGAACGGCATGTAGAAACTGCCGCTGGAAAAACCTCCCAGCAGCACGAGCACGATTCCCGCAATGGTTACCATGGTTTATGTATCCTTGTAATTATTTTCGTTTTGCCAATACCTTCGCTTCATAGTCCTGGATCAGCGGAATGTACGAATGGCCGACAGCGACGTCATTCGATGCACAGTAATGGTCCCACACGGCAGCAAACGGGAATGATTTGAATTCTTCGAGCAGGGCCAGCCGCTCAAAATTCTGATTTTTGCTTTCATACTCCCGCAATTTCTTGATGGGCGAGAGAAGAGCCAGCAGCAGCGCTTTCATAGTTGCCCGCGCTCCGATGACATACGCGCCGATTCTATTGATGCTCGCGTCAAAGAAATCGAGCCCGAGGGCAACACTGTTCAACTTACCGGCCCACACGATTTCCTGCATTAATTCGGTTACCGGGTCGTTCAGCGTGACAACGTGGTCGCTGTCCCAGCGCACGCTGCGCGTGATATGGAAAAGCAGCTCATCGAGATATTGAAAGAGCGCCGAGACTTTGTCCGCGCACGATTCTGTCGGATGGAAATGGCCTATATCGACGCACAGCATGATGTTCTTCCTGATTGTGTAACCCAGGTAGAATTCGTGCGAGCCCACGACATAGGCTTCACTGCCGATGCCGAACAACTTGCTTTCAACGGAATCCCGCATGAACTTCGGATTGTTCTTCCGTTTGAAGATTTTGTCCAGGGATTCCGTTAGCAACTCCCTGTGTCGGAAACGATTGACGGTAGTATCCTTCGTGCCGTCCGGAATCCAGAGATTGTGAATACATCGCGTCCCCAGCTCGCTGCCCAGGTACTCGCTGATTTCTCTGCATCTCTTCGCGTGTTCAATCCAGAAATCCCTTACGGCTTTGTCAATATGGGCGAGCGTGAAACCGTCGGCCGCTTTCGGATGGGAGAAAAAAGTGGAGTTGAAATCGATTCCGATGTGCTGTTCCTTCGCCCAGTGTACCCAGCTCCTGAAGTGCAATGGACCGATGCTGTCTCTCTCGACAAACTTGCCTCCGAAATCCCCGTAGATCGCATGGAGGCTCAGCCGGTGTTTTCCGGGCAGGAGCGAGTACACGAACTCGAGGTCTTTGCGCATCTCATCGATCGTTCGTGCTTTCCCCGGATAATTTCCCGTCGCCTGGATTCCTCCTCCTTCGAGGGTAGCGCCGGCACGTTCAAAACCGCCAACGTCATCCGCCTGCCAGCAGTGTAACGAAAGAGAGATGGTTTGTAACTGTTTCAGGGCAGCATCGGTGTCGACGCCGATTTCCGCGTAGCGATCCCTGGCGGTTGAGTAGTCTTTCTCGAATTGTTTCATGGTATGTCCTTTAAGAATGTATGTTCAGTGTGCTGGGGTTTTTATCCCCTCAACGTATGTTTTCTTGAACGACAATGTTGGATGCCTGAAATCTGAAGCATGAAATCATGGACAAATCCTAAGCACGAAATCCTGCGCTAAAGGCGCATCCGCCTCCGGCGGAGAAATCTTAAATTCCGCCTCTCAGAATCCCGCTACCCAGCGGAATCCAGAAGCGGGACAAAATCCAAACACTAGATCCAAAATTCAAAAAGGTCATCCTGAGCGGAGCGAAGGATCTGACAATACATAGATGAGATTCTTCACTCCACTTCGTTCCGTTCAGAATGACAACTACCTTTGTTGGTCCTGTTTCGCTCAACATGATTGTTCTCTTAATAATTCAGACCTCTCAATTTAAGATTTGTTTAGGATTTAGTGCTTCCCCGCCAAAGGCGGGTGCGCCTCTGGCGCAGAGTTTAGTATTTCTTCTCACTGCCAGATCTGTCAACATTTGTAGGTAATATCAGATGCACAACTTCTTGAAAAAAACTCTATCCGGTTCTTCTATGCCGCAGGCGATCGAGCATGACGGCAACCACGATGATGAGGCCCGTGACGATTTCCTGCACCCAGTTAGGAAGTTCCATCTTTGTGCAGCCATTTCCAACGATGGTCATAATGAGCGCCCCGATCAGACTGCCGAAGACGCTTCCTCTGCCGCCGGCCAGGCTTCCGCCGCCGATCACCACGGCGGCAATGACGTCCAGCTCCATGCCGGTGGCTGTCGTGGGATCGCCGACTGTCAGATAGGAAAACTGCAGGACCCCGGCGATTGCGGCAAAAGTGGAACCGAGAATGTACACGGAGAGCTTCGTCCGGCCAACGGAAACTCCGCTCAGACGCGCAGCTTCCTCGTTCGATCCGATGGCAACGATGTAACGGCCGCGCCGCGTGAAGTGAAGCATGCCGCCGACAATCAATGCGAGTACTGCCATCATCCATACGCCCGGCGGGACCAGCATCCATCGCTGGTCGTCGGTGAGCGTGTTGAGCAGCTTGTTCAGCCAGGTGTTGGGAGCGGCAATCATCTGTTCGCCCGCCAGTCCCTTTGCCGCCCCCCGCAGTGCACCCCACATACCGAGCGTGACGATGAACGAAGGAAGCTTCGCGCGCGTGATGACAAAGCCGATCAGCAGACCGCATAATGCTCCTACGCCGACTCCTCCCATTGCCGCGAACGCGGGTGCCGCTCCGACGTTCAGCAGCAACGCAATGACGACCGTGCTCAACGCGATGACCGAACCGACAGAGAGGTCAATTCCACCGCTCATGATGACGAGGGTCATCCCCAGCGCCGCCGTACCGACGACGGCAGTCTGGAGCAGCATGATTTCCATGTTCTCCGCCGTCGGAAACTTCGCCGGCTGCAGGATGGTGAAAAGGACAAAGACAAACACCAACCCCACGAGCGACGCGAGCTTCGAAAGCCAGGGTTTCATCCCGTCGCTTTCATCACGTGTGAAGAATTCGTGAGATCCCGCCGTTCATTTTTTCAATCCATTCTTGATATCTTCAATCCCGACTCCGAAGATTGCTCGCACGATGGGGTCAAGATCGACTTCGCTCCCCTGGAGATGAATCGTGCGTTGCGTATGTGTTGCGATCCCCCCTGGCTTCAGGGCAAGCGCCGGAGAAGAAGTTTCAAGCTCATAAAATCTCCCCATCTGCGGCTTGTCGCCCCCGGGCGGTCCGTCATTATAACTATTGACGACGTCGCCGCCGAACGGGTTTTCCTGTATCTTCCACATTGAATTCACATAATCGGTCACGCCTTCCGGCAGCGTGAACTGGACGACCGTCAGCACGTGGTTTTGCACATCGTAACTTCCGAGAACGGGTTTACAGCGAAGAGGGGACAAACCGATTTTGCTTCGATAGTTCGCATCGGCGGCGAAAAACATCAGGCCATCTTTCACCACCAACCGCTCCGGGGGCACTTTCCCGAAATACGCGTCATTGACGATCGGCCCCAACTTGGTCTCCGCCCCTTTGTTAAACGGGACGACGATCGTGGTCGACGGTGACGCATTGAGCATGCCCAGGATCCAGATCGAGAGCAACCCGCTTTTCTTCTTCCATGGTTCCTTACCGAGATTCTTGATCGAATTCACCGATTCGAAACCGACCATCTTGAGACCCGGGCTCAGAGGGCTCGCGAGATGGTGCTGGATTCCCTTCCGGTCGAGAAGGCGAATTTCACGGCTGACCTCCAGGCTGAATTTCGTGCCCGAGTAATTCGTCAGGTGAATCTCGCGACGGCAGGACACGCGATCTTCCCGACTGCTCACCAGCTTGAATGGCTCCGTATCCACCGATGGAGGTGTAAACCAATGGTCCAGGTCAAACGCAGACCCCTTCGCGAAGAACACGGAAAACTGCCCGCCTTCGGGTCCGATCCAGAATCGATCTTCGCCGCCGAAGACATTGATATGCTGCTGCGTCTTGCCGGACGCTATCAGTTCCCGGTTGACCCATCCGAAGCTGGTCCCGTTCGAACCGTCGGCCGTGCTGGTCATGATGCGACCCTGGTAGTCGGGCACGACGGCGACCTGCATCGCGCCGGAAGAATCAGACAACACGACGACATCCTTATACTTTTTCAGGAACGCAAGGTCGTCGCCGAATGTGGGCGCGACCGTGGTGTCCTGGGCCGCCACAGTTTCAGCGAGGAGTGACACCGCTGCCATGACGAAAATGATCCATTTCATTGTTAGCTCCTTTTTTCATTTGAATGAAGGGAGAACTTACTTTGTTCCGAGAAGTTTTTTGATCTCGGGGTCGTTGAGATTGTCCCGCGTAATGAGATGCACGCCGGTATCGATCGTCAGGGGAACATCTTTCCCGCGAAGGTGTTCGACGAGAGTTTTCAGCGCCTCGAACCCCATGCGTGCAGGGTCCTGCGCTATCAGCGCGTCGATTTCACCATGCTGGAGCGCTTCAAGAAGGGGCGGCGACGTATCGAATCCCACGAACTTCTTCTTGCCCGCGAGATTGCTCTGGCGGAGCGCGAGCAGCATGCCGAACGTTGAACCCTCATTCGGACAGAAAATGCCGTCGGCCTCCTTCAGTTTATCCAGGAGATTCATACTCGCGGTTTTCGCGTCCCCCGCCGTCGGGCCCGAGTAACGATTGTCGACCAGCACTTCAATTTCCTTGCTCCGGTGCATGACATCGAGAAATCCTTCTTCCCGATCCGAGGTGCTTGCCGAGCCCACCTGATAACGCAGAAGCACCACCTTTCCTTTTCCGCCCAGCAGTTTGAGAAGCTGCTCTCCACCGAGCATGCCTCCGTTTTTGTTGTTCGTTGCGACGAAACTGACGAAGTCCTTTCCTACTTCACCGTCCAGCCCGCTGTCGAAAATGACGACGGGGATTTTCTTCTGCATGGCCGCGGCGACCGGTCGTTTGAGTGCCGTATGGTCCAACGGCGCAAGCACTATGCCGGATACGCCTTCGCTGACAAACTGCTCAACGATAGCAATCTGCTGGGCCCGGTCGTTTTCTTTCAGGGGACCCTTCCAGATGACTTCGACTCCCAATTCCTTTCCCGCCGCCCGCGCTCCCGCTTCAACGGCTTTCCAGAATACGTGCGTAGTTCCCTTCGGGATAATCGCGATCTTCAATTCCTGGGCGGGAACGCGGCTTTGCGCCATCGCGAACAGAGTGAGGGTTAGCAGGATTTGCAGAGATTTCATTTTCATATTGACGGGCATGTTTGGTATTGTGATGCTAGAGTTTCCGACGCGTTTAGAGTTTTGAGCTTTGAGTTTCGAGCTTGGGAATTCGAAATTATGACAACATCATTTTTTATCTGAGAAACGCTTCATGCAATCCTCCGTCCACATGCAGGACTTGTCCTGTGGTCTTGCTGAGACGGTCGCTCAGGAAGAGGAAAACCGCCTCGGCCTGGTCGCCGCCCGTAATCTGCTGTTTGGTCAGCGTGCGGTCGGCGTAGAATCCGGCCAGTTTGCTGCGCAACGATTCATCGGTTTCATTTTCAGCGAACGGAATCTTGTACTTCGTAAGAGAAGCAATGACGCGGTCGCGCGGGAATAGTGAGCTTCCCTCGACGACCGTCGCCGGAGCGACACCGTTCACCCGGATCAACGGCGCAAGCTCGATCGCCAGCTCGCGAACGAGATGGTTCGCGGCCGCCTTGCTCGTATCATACGCGAAACTTCCTTTCTTCGGAACGACGGCGTTGACACTCGTCGTCATGACAAGACTTCCTTTTAGTCCCTGTTCTCTCCAGAATTTTGCGGCTTCATCGGCAACAATGTACGCACCCATGACGTTAACGGAGAACGTGAGCGCCCACATATCGTCCGGAATGTGACCACCCCTATCCGGAGGAACAAACACTCCGGCGGTGATGACGACATCGTCAAACCCGCCATACGCAAGAACAACCTCTTCGAACATCGCGCGGATGGTACCCCGATCGGTGATATCCGCACGCAAGCTGAGAGCGGGTCCGCAACTTGAAATTCCCGTTCCCCCGACACCGATTCCAACCCCGAGCTTCTGAATAAGTTCGTTGGTTGTTCTCGTTGCCGCATCGCCGTCGACGTCGACGCACGCGACATGCGCTCCCTCCCTGGCCAGACGCTGCGCGACATTCCTGCCGATGCCGCTCCCGGCCCCGATGACCGCGACAACGCGGCGCGCCAGCTCCTTTTCGGGTGGCATCCGGCGCAACTTTGCCTCTTCCAGCAGCCAGTATTCGATATCGAAAGCCTCCTGCTGCGGCAGGGAGACATATTCATCGATCGCTTCAGCTCCCCGCATGACTTCGACGGCGCAGTTGTAGAACTCGGCCGTCACCCGCGATTCACTCTTGTCTTTTCCCCAGGCGATCATGCCGAGACCGGGGATAAGTATCACGGTGGGGTTCGGGTCGCGCATGGCCGGCGAGTCGGGGTGCTTGCATCTTTCATAGTATTCGCTGTAATCCTGGCGGTACTTCGTCAGGCCGCCGGCGAGTTTCTTCTTCAGTTCCTCGACAGATTCCCGTTGAGGATTCCAATCAACATAGAGGGGTTTGATCTTGGTTCTCAGGAAATGGTCGGGACAGGATGTCCCCAGCTCGGCCAGGCGGAGTGCATCGACGCTGTTCACAAACGCCAGCATGGTTTCGTCATCCTGAATCGTACCCACGAAGCGCCGCCGGCTGCCGATCTGCCCGCGAAGCCAGGGCAAAATCTGCACGAACGCTTCCCTCCGCTTTGACGGGTCGAGCGCCCTGTACTTTTGTCCGCCGAACGTTCCCGCACCCTTGTCGTGCGCAGCGATGTACGCCGCCGCACGCTCGATAAGATTCAGCGTAAGCTCATAGCACTCGCGGCAATCATCCGCCCAGTTAATGACTCCGTGCTGTCCGAGAATGACGCCTTTCGCTTTCGGATAGCGCTTACAGATTTCCTGAAGCCTCAACCCGAGGTCGAATCCCGGCCGCTGCCACGGAGTCCAGACGATGTCATCGCCAAAAATTTTGGCGGTGAGTTCCTTCGAATTCCTCGCTGCGGCGATGGCGATGACCGCATTGGGATGCATATGGTCGACATGGGCATGCGGGATAAATGAATGCAGCGGCGTGTCGATCGATGCCGCCCGCGGATTAAGATTGAAGGTGCAGTGGGAATACATGCCGACCATTGCATCTTCTATCGGGCTCTTCGGTCCCCGCTGCTCCGCCCGGGAATAGACCGGCTCCAGCGCGAGGAGTTTTTCCTGGTACAGCGAGGCAAAATTCTCTTTCCTGGATGTTCGCAAATCCCCTCCGGAGCCCTTCACCCACAGCACTCCGGTTGATTCTCCCGTGAGCGGGTCCCGCTCCTCGATCTTCGATGAGGTATTCCCTCCGCCAGTGTTTGTAATGCGCTGGTCGGAGCCGAGCAAGTTGGAACGGTAGACGAGTTTTCCTAGGGGGTCGAGTTTATCCGCTTCCTTTTGATTCCAGAGATCATTAACGAAGGTGTACGTTTTCTTTTGGTTCATACGAGGGCTTCCTGAGCTAGATAGGGAATGGTGAGCGGACCCTGGGGCAGGACGGCCACCCGCGCGCCGGGTTTCCCGCTTTGAAAAATTCTTCGAACTTCTCGCGCGATATCATGACATGGACTCAAATGCGCGGCACGCACGTCTTGGTCGCTCATTTGACTGTACAGAAATATCTCTGCCCGCTGAAGAATGAGCGCCTGAATTTGCGCCTGCCACTGGTCGGGGAGAGGCCGCTCGGCATCACGCAAAAGCTGCAGCAGCTCTTCCGGTCCCGCCGCATTTCGCAGCAAGCGTTCATATGCGCTCCCTGAGGGAAACCCCTCGCGGCACTCCGCGGCGAGAATGATCGTACCGCCGTGCGCGACGATGCGGGCGGCGGCACTCATCCCTTTGACACTCTGGTACAGATTCTGGTCGAGCGGATAGCCGCTGTTGGTCGTGATAACGACATCATACGGCTCATCCACGCGCTGCATCGCCGATGAACGTACAAATTCACAACCGACCTTGTGGCTTTCCAGGAGATGTCCCGCGAAGACTCCTGTGATTTGTCTATTATTATTGAGTGCAACATTAAGGAGAAAGACCGGTCCCGTCCGCAGCGCGATATCACGCAACTCCTCCCACAGAGGATTCCCACCGGTGACGCCAAATGTCGCGTGGGGATCGAGAAGATTCCGGTATCCATGATTGTGCATGATGGTTTCTTGTCCAGCAAGACCGGGGACAATGTTTTTCACGCCTCCGCTAAATCCTGCAAATAAATGCGGTTCGATGAAGCCGGTCGCGATCCGGACATCCGCCTCCACAAAATGGCGGTTGACCAGTGCCGGGGCTCCCGAGCGGGTCACTCCCAGTTGGACGAGGGCATCAGGGTTGTTCGGCTCATGATTGATGACTCGATACTTTTCGACAATTTCCGGCGTGAGAATTTGTTTGAGCTCATCTCGCGTGTTCGCGCGGTGCGTTCCAACCTGGTTTAGCAATGTTATTTGTTCGCGCCGCACTCCGTATCGATGGAGGTATTCAAGCAGCCAGGGGATGAGCCGGTTATTGGGCGTCGCACGGGTACCGTCGGTGAAGGAAATACAGATGCGGGAATCCGGATTCAACCACGCTTCTAACGATCGGGTACCGACCGGGTTGTGAAGCGCAGCAACGACGGCTTCTTTTTCATCGGGCAGACCTGCGTTGTGTCGCGGCTCGATGATATCGGCATCAATACTTTGCAGGTCAAGTTCCAACGTTCCCCGGCCGTATGCGAGTCGGCATTTCATGCTACGTGCATTCCTTGCCTGCCCGACAAAGATACTTGGAACGAATTCATGACCCGCATCCGAATTCCTTGAATTTCATAAATGCATCTTCCCAGCGTGCTCGTTCCTGCGGCTCGTAGCGAACAAGGGGAAATGACCGTCCCACAATTTCGCGTCCCGATTGCAACGATGGAATATGACCGAGCGTTATTGCTTGAATAAGCACATTGCCAATCGCTGTGCATTCGACGGGACCTGCCAGAACAAGACAACCGGTTGCGTTCGCGGCAAACTGATTCAACAATTGGTTCTTACAGCCGCCGCCGACAATGTGGAGGGTCGATATCGGCCGCCGGGTGAGCTCTCGTAGTTGTTCGAGTGTCTTTCGATACGAAAGAGCCAGGCTCTCGAGAATGCATCGCGTAGTTTCAGCAGGAGTTTCCGGCACGGGTTGACCGTTCTTCCGGCAATTATCGGCGATCTTCTGCGGCATGTTGTCCGGCTTCGCGAAGGTGGAGTCCTGCGGGTCGAAATATGTTTTCAACGGAGCAGACTTCTCCGCCATCCGGGTGAGCTGATCGTAGGTATATTCCTGACCGGCTTTTGCCCAGGCGCGGCGGCATTCCTGGAGAATCCACAGGCCCGTAATATTTCTCAGGAATCGGATGCTTCCGTTGTAACCGACTTCATTGGTGAAATTGTATTTTCTGCTTTCCGCATTGATGATGGGGGAAGAGTTCTCGACTCCAAGAAGCGACCATGTTCCGGAGCTGAGATACGCCCAATTGTTCCCATTGGCGGGAACGGCGGCAACTGCGGCGCCAGTGTCGTGAGAACAGCCGGCGATGACCTTTGTTTCATCTAGCCCGGTTTCAGCATTGAGGGGCGGTCGCAGCGGACCGAGGATGGTCCCCGAAGAGACAACCTCGGGAAAAATTCTCTCCGGAAATCCGAATTTCCTGATCAGCACGCCTGACCATTTTCTTGTTTGCGGATTGTACAGTTGAGTCGTACTCGCAAGCGATTCATCCGCCCTGGGAACGGAGGAGAACAGATAGTTGAAGTAATCACCGATATTGAGGAAACGAGACGCGGCGTCAAGAACAGCAGTGCGTTGCTCAAGGTCATGATGGAGCTGGTAGAGTGTGTTGATCGGCATGAACTGAATGCCCGTTTCCGCGAAGATCTCCTCGGCCGGAACGACGGCAAAAGCCCGCTCGAAAGCGCCATCCGTTCTGCTATCACGGTAATGGTACGGAAGTGCAAGCATCGGTTCGTCGGCAGAAAACAGTACATAGTCGACTCCCCATGAATCACAGCTCAGGCCCGATACGGAAACGCCTCCGGCAGAAACTTTCTTCAAACCTTCCTTCAACTCATCATACATTCTCAGCAGATCCCATCGAAGTGAGCCGAAGAGCTGTGTGGGACCGTTGGGAAATCTGTGGATTTCTTCCACCGACAGCTTTCCCTCTGCCAGCGTTCCCAGCATAACTCTGCCGCTTTCCGCACCCAGGTCACACGCGATATAATGGTGACGACTCATATCTTCAATGCGCGCTGACGGTAGTGCTCATCGATTCTGTTCGCGATCCGATGAACATGCCGCTTTGAAAGAAACACAGGTCCGCCAAGCGCTGCCGCTCCGAACCAGACAGACGCGGCTTTTTCCGCCATCAGCATCGCCGCCAGGACTGCTTGCGGAGTCTTACCGAGTGTCACGATGCCGTGATTTTCCATCAGGACCACCCGTGGCAGATGTTTGTAGCGTTCCACATACGCATTTGTGCGCCGTCGAATTTCTCTCGCGAGCTTGAAGCCGGGGTCGGTATAGGGTACAAAAACGGAACTGCTGCCACAGCAGACAATTTGATCGGGGAAAATTCGTTTCTCCGCAAACTCCCGTGCCCGCAGTGAACACAGAACCTGATTCACCGCGATGGGATGGGCATGGCCCACGAACTCCACGTCGGGTAACGAAAGGAAATACGCGTGAAACAGCGCCTCCACCGAGGGTTTTTTGCTTTCAGGGTCAACCCGGCTCGAGAGCAACACCTTCTCGATCTCTTCGTCCGCAACCGACCGCCTTCCCAGCAGGGCGAGAAGAGGACTTGTTTTACATTCCACCACGTCACTCTTCCGCAGTGTGCGTAAGCTGCTGCCGCTTGCTTTGATGAGAAAGGTCGCTTGACCGAGGCAGGCGGAAGTGTTGCCTTCGCCAAGGATTGCCATCTGACGGTCTTCGCAACCCAATTCGTGCGAGAGGTCAAGAAGCGCTGAGAGTTTTGCTTGACGGTTATGCTTTACACGAAGATCCATTGCCGGGCTTGTAATGACAAACGAGAAAAATCTTCTTCCTGTTGATCCGATAACGCCGCAACATTCGGATTCGCACTGAATAAGGCCTTCAGGTCAAAGTATCCAAGAATTCCTTTATTTCCAAACCCACTATCACTTCCGGGATAGTTGAACCATCTCCCTGACGAGGTTTTCATCGGTGCGAAGGACTTCATACTCCGAGGCTGTCTGCGTGGACCCTATGCCGACCTTCGGATTGCGGTGACGCATTGAACTTGCGGTCGCCTTCAGGGCCGAGATATGAAACTCCGCGGCGCCGGTTCGGTCGATGACGTCACGAAGGTTGTCTCTGTGGATCCCGCACCCTGGCATAATAACGATCCTTCCGGCGGCTTTATCGATCAATCGAGCGATCAGGGAGGCGCCATCCTGGGCCGTTCGTTCCTGTCCTGATGTGAGTATTCTCCCGAAGCCGCATTCGATGATATTCTCCAGTGCTTCCATGGGATCCCGTGCCATGTCGAAAGCACGATGAAAGGTCGCGTGCAGCGGCGCCGCGAGTCGTACGAACTCACGGCATCGGGGTTTGTCGACGCTTCCTTCCGCGTTGAGCATGCCGAGCACCACACCGTCGACTCCCGTGCGCTTGCAGTCCTCGATGTCCCGCTTCATGATGTCAAACTCCACATCGCTGTAAAGAAAATCGCCGCTGCGGGGACGAATCATCACGAAGAGATCGATGGTCAGGTGTTTGCGGGCCGCTTCAATCGTTCCGGAGCTCGGCGTCGTTCCGCCCTCAGTGAGGCCTCCGCACAATTCCACGCGGTCAGCCCCGCCGCCTTGGGCGGCAATCGCCGATTCAACTGAGTAACAAACAACTTCGATCAGGGGTTTATTCTTCATAGTCGGTTATTAACGTCGTTGTGCTGAATGCTCATGCAAAATACGGGCCCTTGAAGTTACTCGACCATGATCTCATCGACAAACAGCCATGCGTCGTTCCCCGCGCCGGGTTTCCCGTCGGGAATTTTGCCTGCGGTTTCCGCCACAACTTTGACGTAGCGCGCCGTATGTTCGCCAAAGTCCAATTCAATGACCTTTCCCTTTTTCCGGATCTCTCCGGCGGAAAGTTTTCCGACACTCTGAAAATGCACTGTGTCGTTTGCGGCAAATACCTCAATAGCCTTCGGGAAATGGATCCAGCTTGCTTCCGCATCGAACACGTCCATCGTCACTCTGGAAAATTTCTCGGGCGCACCAAGGTCGATTACCGCCTCCATGTTCGGCCCTTGCCATCCGAGCCAGTTTTGTCCATAGCGCGCTGTGTCGCCCCGGATTCCGTCGACGAGCGATATGGCTCCATCCCCAAAATAGTTTTCGCTCGGCAGAGTTTTCAGGGTAATTTTCTTTCCCGTCGATTTCGTAACGAAAAACTGCTGCTCTATCGTGTATCCCTTCTGCTTCACTCCGTCAAAGTATGCTGCTTTAACGCTGACGTTTTTTGTAATATTGATCGGAGCCTGGTAATGCGTTCCGCCGGGCGCGGGTAACGAGCCGTCGAGGGTGTAACAGATTCCCGCCGGGTCGAAGGGTGTGGAGAGTTCGAAGAGCACGCCGTTTCCTGCCGGGGATTCTTTCACCGCTGTCCTGATGTCATAGAGCGCCCTGGAGTAATTCACTCCCATCGAATCGAGCAGCGGGAAGCTGCGTACAAGACGCTGTTGAAAGTCTTTGTAATCGCGGCGGTTCTTCGGGCTCCAGACAACTTCGGCGAGCGCGGCCATGCGGGGAAGAGCCATATATTCCACCTGTTGCAGTGATGTGATGTACTCCGTCCATACATTCCCCTGCGCGCCCAGGATATACTGTTGTTCATCGGGCGACAGCTCCGCCGGCGTAGGATCGTAAGAGTACACTTTCTCAAGCGGAGTATAACCGCCTATGGCAAGTGGTTCGTACTGCGGGTTTCCCTGGTAATGGTCAAAATAGCAATACGCCCCCGGGGTCATCACGACGTCGTGTTTCTGCTTTGCCGCAGCGATACCTCCCTCGGTTCCCCGCCAGCTCATGACAGCCGCATTGGGAGCCAGACCGCCTTCGAGAATCTCATCCCATCCGATGATCTGCTTTCCTTTTGAATTCAAAAATTTCTCAATGTGCCTGATAAAATAACTCTGAAGCTCGTTCTCGTCTTTCAGTCCCTCCCTCTTGATGAGCGCCTGACAGCGGGGGCATGCCTTCCAGCGTTCTTTGGGGCATTCATCGCCTCCGATGTGAATATACTTGCCCGGGAACAAGTCGCACACTTCCGAGAGCACGTCTTCCAGAAATTGGAACGTTTCATCCTTTGGACAGTAGACATCGTCGTACACTCCCCAGCTTTTTCCGACCTCAAACGGACCTCCGGTGCAGGAGAGCCAGGGATACGAAGCGAGCGCAGCCGTCGAATGTCCGGGCATTTCAATCTCAGGGACGATCGTCACATGGCGCTTTGCAGCGTACGCCACTATTTCCCTGACATCTTCCTGCGTGTAGAATCCGCCATATCGTACCGAATCGAACTTCTGGTCGCTGTAGGGACCGACCATCGAGCCGTTCCTCCAGGCACCCACCTCCGTCAGTTTCGGATATTTCTTGATCTCAATTCTCCACCCCTGGTCTTCCGTCAGATGCCAGTGAAACGCGTTCATTTTGTACATTGCGATCTCGTCGATGTATTTCTTCACAAACTCTTTCGGGAAGAAATGACGGCAAACGTCGAGATGCATTCCGCGCCAACGATAACCCGGTGCATCTTCGATTTCCACGCCTGGGACGCGAAGCGATTGGCTCCGGCCGACCGGAAGAAGCTGCTTGAGGGTTTGCAACCCGTAGAATACTCCCGCGTCGCCGCCTACAATCGTCACGCGATCTTCCGTTACCGACATTCGGTACCCTTCACTTGATTGATGCGCATTTTCCGATGAAAATGAAAGAATGATTCCCGGTGATGTCCGGTCGGTGGAAATCTGTAATTTGAATCCATACTCACTTTGAAGAAACTCATCGAACACCTCGGCATCGGATCGTAATCGCGGGTCGAGAAGAACCACGGGTGTCTTTGGCGTCAGCTCAAAGGTGCCCTTCGTGACTTTCAGAAGTGAAGGAGCGGGGATAAGAGGCAGGGGAGATTCCTGGGTTTGGCCGGCGCACAGATTTATGACCACTATGAGCGCGAAGGAGATACCAATTTTCATTCTTGTTCCTGATGATTAAGCAAGCCGAATACTTCCCACAAGCTGAAGCTCGTGGGACAGGTTTTCTTTTTCAACAGTCTGTTAGAAAGTTGACTCACGGATGATGCTAATATAGTATTCTGCGGCCCCTGATTCAACTCGACTGGAACCGTACTATTTCTGCATCGATCCATAAAATTGCCCCGGGATCGATAATTTTCAGGACTAGGCTGGTCTTGAACTTCCGGTAATTCGCTTCGGGAGACACCCATAACCCGGAACTATTAGTAAACTCTAATTGTTGAAGATTTATAGCAAAGTGATTCGGTTTGCCCGGTGTTGGGCAGACCGGAGAACTCCTTTATAAAATAACAATCGAAGAGGGTGATGCCTATTCCCCCTCCATAGGTGTCGCTCTCATAGACACAACCCGGTCCTTTCTCCCGAGGGCCGGGTTGTTGTTTTTCTGAAGAGACTTCGAGAACGAGCCGGAGATGCACGCATTGCATTGGTGCATTTTCTTCCACCACCCACTCATCCCTTCCGGGAATCTCCAGATTTCTTTCACAAGGATTTGAAGGATTTCATCATTACCGTGAAATAGAAAACCATCGGGGAGAGGTTGTTATTTGGCAGGTGCTTTCTGGCGTGTATGCGATACACGTAAAGCTGGCCAACGACTTTTGATTATCTGGAAGATTTCTCTTATCTTTAGGATGGAAATACTGAAAACGGAGAGACAGTAACCGGCCCCATCGTCTAACGGTTTAGGACGCAGCCCTCTCAAGGCTGAAATACGGGTTCGATTCCCGTTGGGGCTACACTCTGCACCCAGAAAGTCTTGGGCATTCTTCTTGCCTTCTTCCAATGGACCAACACCGGGTAGTTGCCTGATATAGCATGTGACCTTTCTGGCTTCTTGGTCAACCAGTATTTTCTCCACCACCTTGCGGATCAGTTACTACAAAAGAAACAAACGCCCCGCCTCCGGGCTGTGCCGTACCGGGGAGGCGACAGTACTGGCACGGGGGTCCCAGAAACGGGGCAGTTCACGATACCAGCTCTCCGTTGAAAGCTTTTTGCATAAGTGAACCAAATAGAGTCTCTAATTCTAATTCACTCTTCTTCTGTTTCACACGCAGCGACTCAACCTTCTCGACCAAGGCGGCGAAGTTCTGTTGATTCTCCAAAGGAGGAACTAGAACCGGCAGGTCTTTGATCGGTCCAATGAAAATATTCGCTTGACTTGAAGCCTTTGAGCTTCTCTTTATCAGATATTGGCCTTGTTCAGTTCGCAGGTAATGCTCCAAATATTTTGAATGAACTATTTTGTGATTGGGTTTTATCAAGGCGACGCTTCTCACCATCGTGAATGGTTCAGTTATATTCACGGTGGTTACTCGTCCAACAGAACCAGAGCAAGATAATAACACATCTCCCAGCAATGGGTTGCATCGTCTCTTGATTCTCTCGTACTCCGATTGGTCAATGTAGTCAACGCCCGGAGCGAAATCTATGTAGCCGTTCTGGATATTTCTTGCCGACAGAAGCTTAATGCCTTGCATGGTTCGCTTTGGCGTCGCATGTTCTCCATCGGTAACCAATGTCGATATCTCTTCGATCGTTGAAGTCTCCCACCCCTTCGGATTCGTCACCGGGTCGCCGAACATCTCCAAAAACGCCGACTGCAAGAATTGCTCGGTGAATTGGTTCGCCTTCCGACGCTTCTGCAGCGCGGCATCGGCTTTCTCCAAAATCGCTGCGATTTGCCTTTGAATGGGAAGTGGAGGAAGAGGGACTATTATGTTCTTTACGAACTCTTGGCTAATATGAGGTTGGGCCGCGCCGTAGGTCTTGCTCTTTACGTCGCGTTTGATACTGCGAAGGTAATAGAAAAGGTATTCCGCGTGATGATATGAAGACGGCAAGATTCCAGTCACAGACTGATTCGCTGATGCTTCAAACTCAAGCATGCCAGTCTGACCCGTTGTCGCGCCTGTTAATGCAATCAAAACAGTTTTCGCTGGCATGAGCCTCGCGGCACTATTTCTGAGCCCGAGATCATTTATGAATTTCTCGGAGTTGTATATTTTACAGTCCTTTAGCTCCCCGGATCTGAGCCACGGAATCTTTCCCCCCTCCCAAAACTCCGGTCTGATTGTCGAAGGAGTACCGCCAGTTGTTACTTCTGCGAACTCCTTGATTTTTCTTTTTTCAACCTGAGTACTCACATCCAGTTCTCAAATTAGTCCTTGTAATTCCCAAATTTCATTCTGGATTTCATTCTCTAACCGCAGCACCTTATTCATAATCACCCCCGGCTTCTCGTACTCAAACCAAAGCCAAACGTCATTGCGAGTCCCGACGACCTGTCCGCCGTCTGCTGGGCGGAAGTCGGGACGTGGCAATCTGACTTTCCCGAGCCAATCAGATTGTGAGCGCCTTTGGCGCCATGTCGAAGATGGCGATGAAAGCGACAGCGCTTCGCGCCACCTCGTCGTCGCTTCGCTCTTGCTCGCAATGACCTGTCAAAACAATACATCATACAAGTCCTTCCACTCTGGATTCATACTCTCAATCAATGCGATCTTTTTCTTCCTCGATCCCGCCTTGATTTGCTTCTCTCGTGCAATCGCATTATAGGGATCGTTGAACAGCTCGTAGTAGACGAGTTTCGTCACATTGTATCGCTTGGTAAACCCAGCTACCACTTTCTCCTTGTGCTGATAAATCCTTGTTCCAAGATTCCCAGTGACCCCTGTATAGAGCACACTATTATTCTTGTTTGTCATTATGTAGACGCAATACCGTTTCTCCAAAATCCCTCCCGGCCATGTTGGTCAGATTGTGAGCGCCTTTGGCGCCATGGCGCTTCGCGCCACTTCGTCGTCGCTTCGCTCCTCCTCGCAATGACTATCGGCGGCTCAGCATACCGCGAATCTCATCAATATCCTGTTCGATTCCCTTCTCCAACTCCAGCACCTTCTTCATTGTTTTTTCCCCGCAATAAGTTTTTTCTGGGTCTCCTTGAGTTCACGGATGAGCTTCTTCTCATCCGGCAACGCCAGCTTGTACTCGGCGGCGAGGACTTTGTTGGGCAGCCCTTCGAGCGCGTATTTGGCAACGGCGGAGTCTTTCTCCGCACAAAGGATCAGTCCAACCGGAGGGTTCTCACCGTTGTTCACCCAATGCTCACGAGCGTAGTTAAGATACAGATGCATCTGCCCTGCATCGGCATGCGTGAACTTGCCGACCTTGAGATCGATGACCACAAGACAGCGAAGCTTGCGATGGAAGAAGAGAAGATCGATGCGGTACCACTCGTTGCCGATGCGGAGACGTTTCTGCCTGCCGACAAATGCGAAGTCGCCGCCAAGTTCAAGCAGGAATCGTTCGAGATGTTGGATGAGTGCTTCCTCAAGATCGTTTTCGGAGCACTCATCCTTCAACCCGAGGAACTCCAGAACATAAGGGTCTTTGATCTCCAATATGTCTTTGGAACCAGATTTTTCAGACAGTGTCTGAAAAATCTTGGCTGTGGGCCAAAGGCGGTAAAACTTCCTCATCTGGCTCAGGTTTACAGGGCCAAACCCTCGTCCGAATCGCTTTGTTAGATCATCAGAAAGCCGGGCAAGGATGACATCACCATAATCAGCGCGATTCTTGCCACCCTGTTCAAATTCCACTATCTGCCGTCCAATTTCCCAATACGTTGACGTGAGTATGGTATTGACGGTCCGCGCGGATGTCCGCCGTGCCTGTTCCAGCAAATCACTCACGGAGGACAAGAGTCCGGCGTACTGACGGCCGATTGGAACCTGTTGTCTTCTCTTTTTCGCCATCACTATCGGATCATCTTCTTGATAACTTCGATGTCATTCTCTATCTGTTTCTCCAGTTGCATCACCTTATCCATAACTGTATTCGGCTTCTCGTACTCAATTTCCTTGTGCTCGGCCTGCAGAAACCGCTCCAGCGCGCGCGAGTGTCGGCCTTAACCCCACCATTCATGGTGGGGCCTGGATCAGCGGAATATAGGATGGCTTTAGCCATGACCGCCAAACTTATATTTTCGTAAAAGCGCTTCAACCTCTTCCGCGTATGATCGAGTCCTGTGATGATCCTCCTGATTGTCGATGTACCGACGAACCTGAACGAGGAGCGATTCGCTAACTGAGACAGCATAATACTCGTTGGCCCATTCGAATCTCAGCGGAGTACTCTGTGTCTCGTTCATCCAGTGTGCCGACTCGCCTTTCATCAACTGCAAAGCTTTGGCGATCGGCATGTCTGCGTTCAGGCCGAATAAGCAGTGAAGATGCTCAAGATATCCATCAAGGCTATCGATATATATGCCCTTCTGTTTGGCATTCTCACGTATGTGAGCGACGGTTCGCTTGCGGATATCTTTCGTGAGAAATGGTTCTCTGTTCTTGGTTCCCCAGACTGCATGGATCCATACTTTTACATACGACATTGCGTCCTCCCTTCAGGGCTAAAGCCCTCTGTTGTTTGTACCCTCTTCTAGTCCCCAACTTGAAAGTTGGGGTTGGAATACCTCCTGTCCCCAAGCTGGCAGCAGTTAGAGCATGTTCTTGATCTCTTCGATGTCCTTGGCGATCTCTCCTTCCAGCCCCAGCACTTTCTTCATTATCACCTCCGGCTTCTCGTATTGAATCTCCTTGTGCTCGATCTGTTTGTAGCGGGAAATGGAGAGGTCGTATTTATTGGCCCGGATTTCGTCGGCGGGAACAGTAAAACATTTCGAATTGCGGATCGACGATTGCGGAATGTCGTTTTTTCCCTCTGCTTTGTATTCCCTTTTCGGCTCAGCTGCCAGCTTTTTCAATCCGAAACCCGAATTCCGCAATCGGAAATCGCCTCGCTCTTTCCATTTAGCCACTATATCCGGGATGTCATTGGTCGTCATCTTCTGTCGTTTATCATCCAGCGAAAACCCATCTGCCTCCATGTCGTAGAACCAGACATTATCAGTTGTGCCGCCTTTCTGAAACACGACAATGGCAGTAGAGACACCGGCGTAGGGCTTGAACACACCCGACGGCATTGAGATCACGCCTTCTAACTTGCACTTATCCACGAGAATCTTCCGCGTGCCGATGTGTGCATTGCTCGTTCCGAAGAGCACGCCGTCTGGGACAATCACGCCACAGCGCCCGCCGGTTACCAACAGGTCGTACATCAATTCTAAAAAGAGAAGCTCTGTCTTCGTTGTCTTCGTCGAGAACCGCTCGTTGATGTCGCTCTTGTCGATCGATCCCTTGAAAGGCGGGTTGGCAAGGATGACCTCGTACTGTCCCCTCTCGGCGAAGGCTTTCGAGAGTGTGTCTTTATAGCGAAAGTTCGGGTTGTCGATTCCGTGCAGCATCAGGTTCATTGCGCCGATGCGCGTCATCGTGGCGTCGAAGTCATAGCCCGTTAGCGCCTGGCTCTTCAGGAATTTCAGCAGCTTCTTATCTGCTATCTTATCGCCGATGAGATGGTGCGGCTTTCCTTCGCTGTCGTACTCCAGCACGTCGGGACTGGTGTTAGATTCGAGGATATGTTCGTACGCGTTCACGAGGAACCCGCCCGTGCCCGCAGCCGGGTCGCAGATGCGGTCGCCCACCTTCGGGTCCACCAGCTTCACCATCATCCGGATGATGTGCCTAGGAGTGCGAAACTGTCCGTTCTTGCCTGCCGTGGTGAGCTGCATCAACAGGTATTCGTAGAGGTCCCCTTGCACATCTATGTTCTGCTCGGCAATGTGCATATCGTCGATGATCTTCACCGCCTCTTGCAGCAGCGACGCCTTCGGGATGACGAAGACGGCGTCCTGCATGTGCTGAGTGAACGAGCTGGTGTCTGAACCAAGCTCGCGCAGGAAGTCGAATACCTTGTCCCGCACATGCTTCAGCATCTGGTCGCCGGGCAACTGGCTCCAGTACGACCAGCGGCATTCTTTGTTCCCTTTAAAAATCGACCGGTAGGACAGGACTCCGTCCTGTCCACCACGCCGCTTCGCCGCAGCAGCGCGGGCTTTCGCCCACCGAAGGGCTTCAACCCGCAGGCGGGCATTGTCCATATCCTCCAGCCGCTTAAGGAAGATCAAATACGACATTTGCTCAATCGCTGTGATGGGATTCGCAATTCCACCCGACCAAAAACGATCCCACAATGCATCCACCTTACTTTTCAGCTGGGGATCTGTTAGCATATTGTGTCTTTTGTGGCTCTGATTTCAACAATGTGTACCAACACCGACTTTTCAGCCGAAGGCTGATCTGCCTTTGGCGGAAGATTTGAGTTGAGGGTCGGTAAGCATTATTCATCTTGTTGTGTTATTACTCGTTCTCAACCCCTTTTGTGTTTTCCCCTTCGCAAGGGGAAAAGTAGTGGCTCGGTTATTTTTCAGGGATTTTGATATCCCTTGGATTTTTCCGATTACTTCAGCCATGAAGACCTCCGTCATGTGCTCCTCATGGCGCAGCGTTTGTCCCCCTGAAGAAGTCGAAGATCCCGCATGCTTTGTTGCGGGAGTGGGACCACAGGGGGTCGATGCTCCTCCAGTCGCTTGAGGAAGATCAAATACGACATTTGCTGCGCGCACAACTGTTCCGTTATCAAAAAAGCGCGCAGTCCTCGTGGCGTTCCGTTCTTTGGAACGACACGGGACTCGATGGCTGTGATTGGGTTCGCTATCCCGCCCGACCAGAAGCGGTCCCAGAGAGCGTCGACTTTAGATTTGAGTTGTGGGTCGCTTAGCATTTTATGTTGTATTTGATTGCGAGTATCTACGAGAGATTTCCAGAAAGAACATTCATCTCCCTGATTATTTCCTCTATCTTTGATTGATCAATGGGACTTGCAATAACATGGGGTTTCAACGCAAGCTCTTCCAATGAATCCACTGCCTTCTGAGCAAGAAGAACCATCGCCTCAATATTCTGCAAATTTGAAACGATCGCACGCTTGGCTACTTGATGATAGATTTCCAGCAGAGATCCTAAACAATGTTTCGTGTTGTCAGTCAGAATGCCGAAGCAGGTTTCGATAATTAGTTTGAGTTTACTCGGATCAAAGCCACATTCTGAATCCAGTTCCGCTAGTGTTGTGGAGATAATGACAGCGCGATCGGGAATGTCCAACTCAATGATATTTTCCCTTCTCAAGTCTGATTGTATCTTAGACACAAGGTTTGCATCTTGAGGGTCAACGTCCACATCAGGAGGACTTATGCCGAGCCACACGCGAGAGAAATGTTTGGAAAACAATTCCACAAAGGGTTGCGCATCAACCCAGTTTTGCATAATGAAGTAGAAAGTTTCAAAGTTCCTCTTAACAAATTTCCTCAAATCACGGATCTCAAGAGTTAAAATGAAGTCAAAGTAGATCCGATTGTGTATGATTACATATAGGTAATTGATCTCAGTCGCAAGCTGAAAGCCCTTGTACAACCAATTTGCTGCCTTGCCTTTGTAATCTGATTGCAGGTGTTGATTTAGACCATAGAGCCACCCTAGAATGGACATAACAAATGCTTGTAGTTTGGATCTGGATGGTTCGCTCAAGTCGTCGCAACGAGCTAGGAAGTAGAGGAGAGAATCCTCCACTCGAGTGAAAGATACTTGATCATCGTACCTCTCAATGATTGAATTCACCACCGGCAACGTCCCGAGCGTGAGAATTGTATCAAAAAAATCCTTGCCCTGAAAAGAGTCCGGCAGTTCAGCGTCATCAATTTCAGCGAGAAGGCAGAACTGGTTTATGACGCAACGAAATGCGCTTCTCAAATCCCGTAGACTCTTGAAATAAGGAATATACCTCATGAGGGTGCCCACCGCCAAGACTTTATCATTGCTGTCCGTAAGAGGGGACGCCAACACTTGCTCCAGGACCACTATACCCTTGTCTGGCAAACCAACATGTGCAAGCGTTGTGGCTAGGACTAATTTGACTTTTTCAAGAGAGAGCTCAGAACTTCGATAATCCAGTGTCTTGTTATACATACCAAAATATGGTTTTAACCATGCATCATTTGACTTTGTCCCGTCTGGCTTGACTAGTTTGCCGTCCCAATTACCACCCAGCGTGAGACCAAGCCAGCCGAGAGAGTGAGATATGATTTGCTGGTATACAGCAAGTTCAGGATTACTCGACATGCCGACCATAATTGAAAAGCATTTTGCTGCTTTGCGATATTCCTTGATAATGATATAGTAGGTTGACATATCTCCGAGAGTCTCCAAACTGTTCCGCCCACGGCCGATGCCTAAGCTTCGAGCGATAGAAAGAGCCTTGAAAAAAGTCTTTTCGGCATCTTTGCTCGGACCTAGTTCCGCTTGACAGATCGCTGCCCTTCGATGTGAATGCAACAATAGAAAATCTTTGCTGCCTGAAACTTCAAAAACTTGAATGGCTTCTTCATATTTCACCAATGCATCTTTATATTTTTTCGCTTTGTAATGACAATCTGCTGAACCTACAAGGACCTCAGCCAGCATGTTTTCATCAGAAAGATGAGCGGATCTATGAATACTTTCTGCTCGATCAAAATAGGAAAGTGTGCGAGGATAGTCATTTGAGAAACCGTTCAGAAAACATCCTATCAGATAGCTAATGTCTCTTGTTGCTGACACGTGCGTGGTGAGCTCGAAGAGCGAGCTTAGTTTCTCCAGATCAGAAATAACCTTCTCCAAAGTGGATTCCCTAGAGGGATCAACGCTCAAATTACGAGATATCTTGGCAAATAGTAGTTGGAAGAAGTCTGAGATCTGCTTCTTTCTTAGAACTCTCAAAAGATCTATTTTCGCCGCCGAGTAAGCTTGTATGAGATTCACTAACAAATAGATCCGTGGTTGGTCCTGCCTCGCAACGACATAGAAAGGTAAGCTCAACAACTGATTCGTGTATTCAGGTTTCGTCATTTCCTTTGGTAAGTGCTCCTGAGTCAGAATGTGAACCATTTCGATGGCGCAATTTACTGATTGTTCAGCCTTCTCTGGGTCATGGGAATAGTGGAAGATGAGATAGATTTGGCGAAAGAGGCGATTAACCGGACCAAGAGAAGATGCAGGCATCGCGAGAACCTTTTCCAACATCCGGTCGTGGTTTTTGACATCCTTTATCTGGTGATACGCCTTAAGAGCCATGATGAGAATGGGCAAATACTGGTCGTTGTACTTCTGGTCGAGTTTAAGGATCAAGAAGACATCAAGTCGGTTAACGACGTAACTGATCTTTGTATCGTCTTTGTCCTCAAGAATCGTCCGACTCAGCATAATACCGCATCTTCTTAAAGCCTCGTCTATCCTGCCAGCCATGAGACAATAGAAACAAGACTGAACTGCGTCACTGAAATTTACTACACCTTCACGGGGAGCAAAGAGAAAATCTGCAGCGGCCAGATGGATGTTTCGCTTTTCTTCGTTCGAAAGGTTTTTTTCTCCTGCTCTCTGAAATAGCGTGGGGACGGAGAACTTGGAGTTAGGATATGCATCAAGCAATTTACTGCGTACGCGTTGGAAGATCATCCCAGGATCTCCGATCTGTGGATTGACTGCGGCCAAGAATTCCGCGAGCTCTTTTTCGAACTGACCTATCAAAGCACAGAGACGGTTAAACATCCTCTTTTCATCAGTTGTTTGAAGAAGAACAGAGTAAATTCGGTTCGCAATAGCCTCTGTAATCACTTCTGAACCACCAACATTCTTCCACCCACTCATCGCTTTTTCAACCATCACAGCAACGGCTCGCTTTGCGCCATCATTCGATTTGATTTCCGTGATCAGTCCATTAATAATATCGGGGTGCCCAGAGGTGCCCGTTTTGATTAAAGTCAACAAGTTCTCGTTAACACCTTCGACATTGCAACCGCCAACTTTCAACAACTCCATGATCTCCCCTTCGTCGAATCCATTCAGTTCGATAACATTGCTGTGGAATGTAAGAGTTGCGGAAGGGTTTAGGGTATCCCGGTCTTCCGAGATTAATATCGTCTTGACTGAACTATTAGATTCTTTCTGAAGGAACTCGAGAAACGCGAAAAGCCGATCGATTGTTGAGACGGCTTGGATATTGTCTAATACGACCAACTGGAAAGTTGAAGCCCGGAATTGCTCTATACAAAGGATGGCTAATTGGTTGAGAGTCAGTTCTTTGCTAATCCATTTCTTTTGAATATTGGCATTGGGCAGTATTGAGTTAAGAAAACGCACTAGGTCATTAAAGATGAAATCGTCACTCAACCCCTGGTTCACTTTGAAGTCGTACCAGTAATAGTTAGCGACGTTGAAGTCACGAATATACTGGCTTACAAGAAAAGTCTTAGTGCTTCTCGTAACCCCATGAATAAACAGAACAGGCTTTTGACTTAGCATTCCATCAATGGCGCTGGTCTTACGTCTCCTTTCAATAAAGTCGTCAGGTACTGTTGGCGCTTTTTGAGCAATGTATTCAAGGTTGATACTTTCTGTGCCTTGAGCAGTACGGGAAAGAATTGACTTTACGCCAACATCGATTTGTTTGAGAACGGAGAACTGCTCCAACTCAGAGGGAGTCCGACTTTGACGCACCATGACGACAAAAATCGCGGAGAACTGTTCGAGCTCTTTCTCCACATCGACATTCACGTTCTTTAGTGCACGTACCTGTGCATTTGTGTGAAGGAAATGGTCCAGCGCGATAAATGTTTTGCCCGCATCGCCATCGTACAATTCTTGTTTATATGCGGTCTGTACATCTCCACACGCAAAGAGTTTAAGCAGATCGGGGTGCTTGCTTTCCGCGAAACGAACCAGGGCGCTGACATAAACTGATTGGAAATCAGGCTTAAGCGTGGGGAGATCAAGACCCAACTCCCTTAGGATTAGCTGGTATCTCAAATTCGCTTCTAGTTTCTCCTTGGAGTACTTCGCAAGGAGAGTAAGCGCCTTCACCAATAGGCCTTCAGCGACTGGCATCTTAGCAATCCACAGCAAATTGCCTTACTCGTCTCATCCCGCCAACCTCTTCGCCAACACAATCAACTCTGTAATCTCACTTTCGCCACATAGGTTGTCTACCACGTTGACCTAAACATTAGTAAAATGACGTATCAACAAACAAGCATCAAGCCTTCTTGATCAACCGAAATCGGATGCTGAAAAAGCATTCGTAACGTTTTTCTCCTACCTTGATGCAAGACACTTCGATTCCTGTCTTGTGCTGCTTTGCCACTATTTGCGCCAGATAAAGACCAAACCCAGAACCTTCTGTTTGATCCGTTCCCCTCGTCCCTTTCATGAAGATTGTACTGTCAAGGGGCTTGTCAAGAATCGCTTCGTTTGAAACCTTGATTAGACAAATATCCTCGCCCTCGGGCTCAAGCCGTATATGGATTGAGGAACTTGGAATCGAATACTTCAGCGAGTTCTCAATTAAAGCGGTTGGAATGATCGGGAAGGTCTTGTCACAAGTGAGCGCAACTGGGGAAAAACCATGCTGGCACTCAAGGGTTATTCTGGATGGGTTTGACTGATACATGGATACGCATTTGTGAAATATCCGATAGAGTTCAGACTCTGTTTTCAATGGTAGACTTGCGAGCGATTCGTCAGCAAGAACCTCGATGATCTCAAATTGGGCGGATAACATTTCAGCCGTCTTGAAGATTGTTTCCAGATTTTTCCTTAGTTCACCCACGCCAGGAAGAGGTTGAGCAACATATAGTCGCTCAGATAGTTGCTTGATGTTTCTGTTCAACTTCCTAATCTCATGGAATGCCATCGTGTACTTCTTTGCCGATTCTTTTTCCATGCCAGCAAGTTCATCAATTGTGTCCGTTATAAACTTCGCGTAAGAACGCAAGGACTCCACGGAGTGCTTGGCATCAGGATGTTTCTTGGCCCATTTACTCTCATTAGGCTTTCCGGTTCTTGGGTATGGTACCACGCCAGTGAAGGCAAGCTTCATTTGGCCCGTCGTAAAGGGATATGTGGAAAACCCGAAGGGACAAGCAACCACAGAGTCTTTTATGTCACCGCGCGCTACAGATTCATAGTGACTTCGACATGATGTTCCGCTAGAGAATAGCTTTCGGCATGTTGAATTCAATTTCAACAATCTGCCATCATGTGGGTGAGAAACAAAGTCAAGATCTACAAGCGGGAGAGGAGTGATGTTGCCAAGCTTTTCCCTTAGTGACATGTTTAGAGCCCTATCGATTTAAGGAGAGCTACTTCTAGCAGTTTCCCCAAGAGGGGCATAACGATCTTGTTGAAAGGATCGTATCCTACACGAACTAATATTTCATTTTTCAGTCCGTCCATTTTCTTCTTGCTTTTACTCGCTAATACGACTCGATGTTGTAATTTCTTGTCGTCTTCACTTCCAGGTTTGATTCGCAACGAGGAGAGCACCCCCTGCCAAATGTTTGCTACACCAAGAGCGCTCCTGAGCCCATCTTCTATCTTCTCCATTGATTCAGCAATACCAGCATCTTTGCGTAGAACACCGTCTGAGAGTTTATAGAAATCGGACTGGGAAGCACTTAACGCTTTTGCAGTATATGCGTACACGATCGTTGAGGGGCTAACTCTCTTGATGTGTCGCAACAACGAGAGCCCTTGATCGTCTCCGAACTCCCGGCCAACATTACCGAAATCTAGGAGAATGAGGTCATACATATTGCTTTCTACTATGTTAATGTTATTCTTCGTAATATCTTCATAGTGGTCTACTGCAAAACCTGATTTCTTCAAGTCGTCGATCAACATCGGTTTCTCATCATCGATAATAAGAAGCCTTCCTTTGCGCTTGAGCTCTTCTCGAGGAAGCTCTCGAGAAAGTTCACCGATACCGTGCTTGCGAAACAGTTTCATAGTAATTCCTCATGCTAGAGTTGTTTTTTCCACTGATTCATTACGCCGCCAACCTCTTCGCCAGCTCAATCATTTATGTAATCTCGCTCTCTCCAAACAGCTTCTCCGCTGTATTTTTCATGTTAATATGCTCTCTTCGCTGTACGGTACTTGACCTTCGTTTCCTCAACGCCGAAGCCAATCCGCCGTTTCGGGGGCTCGGGCGGGGTCATGAGTTCTCGTATCGCCTCAAAGATTGCATGGATTTCCTCATCATGCTTTTCGAACTTCATCTCAAGCTGCTTCAGTTTCAATCCAAGTTCCTTGTGCGTGGAGAGAATTTCCCGAAGCTTCACAAAGGCACGCATGATGGCGATGTTCATCTGAATGGCTCGCTCACTTCGCAACACTGTCGATAACATGGCTACCCCTTGTTCCGTAAAGGCGTATGGGAGAGAGCCCCCCAGGTACTTTCTATGTGGTATCACATTCTGTGATACCAGCCAGTCTGATTCCGCCTGCGTCAGTCGGAACATGAAGTCTTCGGGAAACCGCCCAATGTTTCGCCTGACCGCCTGGTTCAACACTCGAGTCTCGACCCCGTACAAATCGGCCAAATGGACGCTCAGCATGACCTTGTGCCCGCGAATCAGTAGAATTCTCCTCTCGATGACTTCGGGAACCAATCCACCGGGTTTTGCCATAGTATCTCCCCTCAGCTCCTATGCTGCCAATCGTCGCACAAGCGTCACCAGTTCCTCAAGCTTGCGTGCAAGGTCCTTGTGGGTTGACAGGATCTCTCGCAAGCGGACAAATGCCCTCATGATCTCGATGTTGACCTGAACGGCGCGTTTGCTATTCAAAACGCTGGAGAGCATGGCCACGCCTTGTTCTGTGAACGCGTAGGGTGGATACCGTCTACCACCTCTTCCCGGCTTTGATATTCCAAAATGGAATCTCAAAGACTCAAACTCCTTGGCGCTGAGCTGGAACATGAAATCCTGAGGAAATCTATCAAGATTTCGCTTGACTGCCTTGTTAAGATTGAACGTTGCAACCTCATAGAGCCGCGCCAAGTCTGAATCGAGCATCACCTTTTGACCTCTGATAAAATATATCTTCTGCTCGATGATCTCTCGGGGTATAAGCGCCTGGCTGTTTTTCATTGCATCCCGCTCCAACTTAAGGTGCCAAATTGGTACCTTAAAGCATCGATCTCTTCCTTTGTCAACTCAAGCATGAAGTCCCCGGGAAAGCGGTCCCTGTTCCTTTTGACCGCCCTCTTCAGTGTCTTCGTCTCAACACCATAAAGCTCCGCCAGATGCGCATCCAACATGACCTTCTGTCTCCGAATCAGGAGAATTCTCCTCTCGATGACTTCTGGTACCAAAGCACCGGGTTTTGCCATAGTATCTCCTCTCAGCCCCTATGCTGCCAGTCGTTGCACAAGCGACACGAGTTCTTCCAGCTCGGATTCACTAAACAGCCTGTCCACCGCATTCAGACCGAATGAACTGAACGGTTCTTCGTACAGATCCGCGGCTTCCAGCTTTCTCCTCTGAAGAAAGACACTTTGAACAACCCTTAAAAACCTCGACTGATCCGCGTTATAGTTATGTTCCAAAATGAACGAATCAAACGCCTTGTGCACAACCGTCTCATATGATGGGAGCGCTTCAATCCCTAAGATATGCTTCAGGAAATCTACAAAATTTCCAACTCTAACGCCAAATGCCTTGAGCATGTTCTCGTCGTCCAGACTGATCTCGTCGGAGCCAAGCTCGGCTTCCAGTGTCTCTTCGAGCTTTATCAAATCCTCCACCCCAACTCCTTTGCCTGCCCTTAGCTTCTGGATCGTCGGATGTTTATCCGCAATCTGCTGGATCTTCTCTTCGACGCGCTTGCGGTATTCCTCGACATAAAGACGCTCGGAATCTTTCCGCAGCACGACCCACCTGCGCGAATCGATAATATCGTCAAGTCCAAGCTCAATGACAAGCGACGGTCGCTCCCTCCGGAATTTCATCAGCGGCGCAAGGATGTCTTTCGCTTCATCAAGCCTTGCCAGCGTCAGATTTGACCAAAACTCACTGGAGAGAACCGCATCGATATGCGCTCGCCGTGCAGCCACTTCCGCAATGTTCGTAGGAAGGAGTGAGACGTCTTCCCGAATAGAGTCCCGGTGAGCGATTAGATCCTTCTTCTGCAGAACCGCCAGACCACATCGCTCCATTTTACTCGTGAAGAATTCTTCTGGCGGTTTGACGAACGGAACAAAACGAAGGAGCGGGGCAACTTTCAATCGCAGGAATTCCAATTTCTCAGGCGTAATGTACTTCCAGAAATCATCCTCCCCGCCTGCGTCCCGACTCCCGTCGGCACTTCGGCGGGCAGGCCATGCATCCTTTACTTCCTTGAAAACTTTCTTAACAGAAAACGATTGGAGCGGTATGCGTGCAATGTCGGCGCGGAGGTCCTGGATTATCCTTCGCACATCGTCCACGGTGTCATTGCGAGAAGTGAGCGAAGCGAACGACGAAGCAATCTCTCTTTCATCCAGGGATTGAGATTGCTTCGCTTCGCTCGCAATGACGTTGGGCGTTGTTGCGCGCAGCGAGGGATCCTGCTGAAATAACACTTCCAATTTTTTCAGTCGGGTATTGAAAATCGTAACCAGGATGGGCACCTGGGGTTTGCCTTCTTCCTCTTTCGGCATCATGCTAAAATGCTCGAAGTTTTCCCAATAGTCCACAATCAGGAAGTCTTCCTTTTCCCGGTTGGGGAGCCACTGGAGCATTTTACACGCGGCTTGTGAGCGGGTTCCACGACCTATCATCTGCCAGAACTTGATCTGGGAATTCACCGGCTTCATAAAGGCAAGGTTCACAACCTCGGGTATATCCACACCGGTGTCCAGCATGTCCACCGATAGCGCAATCCGGGGCAGGTCCTGCTTCTTGAAATTGTTCAACAGCTCTCTGGCTCGTTCCATCTTGGAATCGATGACCTGGACGAGTTTCCCTTGATATTCGGGATACATATCCTCGAAGGTTTCTGAGAGCCTCATGGCATGTTTATGCGTTACGGCAAAGACTATCGTTTTGCCCGGCAATTGCCCGGTGGAATCCTTCAAGCATACGTCCATGAATTCTTCCCACTGGCGACGTAGGGTGTCCTTGTTCGTCACCTTTTTTTCGAGGTCGGTTCCCTCGAAATCGATCGTGTCGGGATCGATACCGCGCTCGGAAAGCGATTTTCGATCCTCCTCGGACAGGTCTATTCCTTTGATCCCCTTTCGCTGGAACTTTGTCTGGGCGGCATAAACATTGAAATCTGCAAGGTGCTTTTCTTTGACCGCCTGATCGAAGGTATAGAGGAATGTCGGGGATCGACCGCCTGTGCCTCCGGCTTCGGCGGTCAGGCAATCGAAGAACCTGAAAGTGTCCCTGTCGATAAACTGTGCGGGGGTGGCAGTCAGCCCTATCTGGATCGCATCGAAATAGGCAAGAACATCCGTGAACTTGTTGTAAATTGACCGGTGGCACTCGTCGGAAATAACCAGATCGAAGTCGGCAGGAGTGAATTTGTCGTAGCACATCTCCAGCGTTTGAAGTGTGGAGACGTAGAGTCGTTTTGTCTTGTCGATATCGTAGGTACGGATACGTGTCCGCGCTTCATTTGGCAAGTGTCTTTTGAAACCGTCCGTTTCGGCCTGTTCAACGAGCGCATCCCGGTCGGCAAGAAAGAGTACCCGCTGTGCCCAGCGAGCCCGCAGGAATACATCGATCAAGGCCATGACGGTCCGGGTCTTCCCTGTGCCGGTGGCCATGACAAGCAGCGCCTTGCGTTTTCTCTTCATCTCAACCGCCTCGGATATTCTCCGGATCGCCTCGACCTGGTAACTGCGGTCAACAATTGAAGGGTTGATCTTGACTGTGCTAATTGGGAGTCTGTTTTGCTTGAGGAAGAGAATTCTCTCCAGGTTATCACGGGAGAAAAACCCGGCCACGTGCCTCTCTGCAGCTCGTTCGCTCTCCCAAAAGAAGACATCCTCGCCATTTGCCATGAACGCGAACGGCCTAAAAGCTTGCTTCTTCTCGATGGCGGTCACATAATCCAGAACTTGCTGCTTTCCCACTCGCGGATCGCGGCTCGTGCGTTTGGCCTCGACCACTGCAAGAACATCCCCATTTGCCCTGTAGAGACAATAGTCAGTGATACCCTCGACCGGCGATGCATCATAACCGGCAACCGGGATCTCGAAGCCCACCTGTGTATGGTCGGAGAGATTCCAGCCAGCCTGCTTGAGCTGGGGATCGATAAGGTTCTGGCGAGTCTTTGCCTCGCTGATTCGATACGGCGTCAGTAGTGCACCATTCGGTTATCAAAAACAAAACCCGCAGAACATCGGGAGTTTGTCCTACGGGTTCAATCGTTTGGGAAAGCCGCGACCAAACGGAACTCCCCCGTCAGCTACGCATCCATATTACAAAAAGCTGACGATTATCGCAAGCCCATTCCGAAGTACGTAGCCCTTACCGGCCCGTTTCATCAATAATGCTAGTTTTGTCCGTCTTGGGGCAATTTCGTTTTCCCTAACTAAGCACGCATCAAATCAGCACCCCCAAAAAAAGTCCCGCTCCCAAGTTGTGCCGCACTGGGGAGGCGACAATGCGAACACGGGGGGACTCAGAAGCGGGAACGACCGAATGTACAGCGCTGAGATCACTTCGTCAAGAGCATGACAGCAAGCCAAAGGTAACCGGCCTTCGACCAAAAATCTTTGATCGTCGCCTCCTGTCTGCTCGCGATTCTACCTATTCAAAGTCCTACGCTCAAGAATCTTTGGGGAAGGCACCAACAAAGTCACCAGGCAGGACTCGCGAAGGCGAATAGTGACACATCTACAGGCATCACATGATGCGGTAATTAAGTAAATCTCTTCGAGAAAGTCAAATGGCTCACAATCGACGAATCACTTCGCGCGGAATACAGCATCCTTGGACCTTTCTCTTCTTTGGTTGCGTCCCTGAGAAAAGAAGCCGGCGATCTGGAATTCGGCTGCTATGTTCAAAGCAGACGAGTAGTCCGAATTCAGGTCTCAGTTCCCGGTGATTTGACTTTTTTGAGAAAATTGTCTTAATTGGTGCATCATTTTCTTCGTTCTTTCTGATTCTTCACGCCGAGTTATTGGTTGCCCACGAGCATCGACCATGCGTATCCTGTAACCTAAAAACGCCGTGCAAATGCTGCTTGTGGAGCAAACCGTGCTCGCGTTCACGCGTTCCTATCTGTGACTCTGTTGTCGCCATCCTCAACAGGGCACGACGTGTGAACGGAATGCTTTATGGTAGTAATATGATGCAGGGGGCATTGGTTCTGATCGAAGATCTTCTGTGCAGAAGGTACCTTCCGGTAGGCAAACAAGAGGCGGTTTTTTTGTCCCACGCGATGACTTCTGGAGCTTGAAAAATCCAGCAGGTCAACCGCAGGGACTTTCAAGGACTGACGAGAATAGATGTCGCGGTGATGGAAAGCCCGGCTCAATCCCGTTTGCCGTGCAAGTAATTCGTCGTTAAAAGGCGCCAAGTGCGACCGCGTTGTTTTGCGACTCACGCGCGTGTGGCTTGCGCCATGCATTTTCTAAATATGTCATCAAGAATGACGTAAAGGAGAATTCTGATGAATGAAACTCAAACCATTTTCTTGGTTTTCTATGCCATCTTTTGGGGTACAGCAGCTAACGCCCAACCCCGCTGGAAAGCATTTCAACTTCCACTCTTTTTTCCCTTCTCTCGAGTAACATGTAGAGTACTCTTATCTTTCATAACATTCAATCTTCTACCAATATTCTATTTCGGATGGACTATCTGGGTGCTTAGTGGACCTCAGTTGGCTGTCCATTCATGGACTCCTGGCTCCGTCGCTCGTCTGCTCCTGCATTCTGTACTTCCGGCTTTTGCAGCATTCGGATTCTATAGATTATGGATCGGCATTGTTGAGTTAAACCCAAAGCTCTTTTATTTTGAATTCGATCAAGGCATTCCTCCAAAATATCGAGAGGTTGAACCCTCACTTCAAAGGCTTGCAATCAAGACGGGACTTGGAGCACGGAACATCTTCTGGGCTATCGCGTACATCGTGGTGGGTCTGGCAAGCTCTCAGATCCTTAGATGACTTTTGCCATCATCTGCGAAAACCTTCGCCAAGCAGTTTGTACCAGACTGATAGTACGCGGAGCGTCATTCTTGTCGCACATAACAACTGCGAAGCCATGTGTAACTACTCCTGTCGCATTGGATAACAATGGACCCTCCCCGCTGAACCGTGTAGCCAAGGCAGAAACCTTTCCATTGATAGATTAAGAATGAAAATCAGAGACAAGGACAAAGAAGAACTCTTGGGAGAAATTCTTTCCCTTCGCGATCAAGTTGCCGGACTCAAAGCTTCGCTTGGCGAACAGGAAGAAATGAAGAGATCGCTCCACGAGAGGGAAACCGGCCTTCGATTGCTTGTTGAACAGTTGCCGATGGTTTTCTGGTCTACAGACGGTGATCTTCGCTTCACCATGTTTTTGGGCGGCGGACTTACAGCTTTGAATTTACAACCTAATCAGGTTGTTGGCAGGGACCTCTTCGAATACTTCAAGACAAGTGATCCTGTGTTTCTCCCGATTGAAGCTCACAGACGGGTATTAAGAGGAGAATGCGTGGATTATGAGCAAACCTGGCAAGGCCGGACTCACCAATGCCGTGTCGAACCGCTTTTCGAAGCGGATGGTGTAATTTCGGGATGTTTTGGAGTGGGATTGGATGTAACAGACCGCAAGCAGGCCGAACAGCTTCAAGTTGCCATTTACAAGATAGCAGAAGCTGCGCATACAGTTCCAACGCTCGATGATCTGTATCGGGAAGTCCACCGAATTATCGGAGAGGTAATGCCTGCCACCAATTTCTATATTGCCCTGTACGACCAACAAAAGGACTTACTGACCTTTCCGTACTTCATCGATGAGATGGACGCGGCTCCACCGGCAGGGAGAGCAGGCCGGGGTTTGACTGCTTATGTCCTTCGAACCGGCAAGCCCTTGCTGTGCGATGCAACTACGTCCGCCGAACTGGAGCGCCAAGGCGAAGCAGAAACCGTAGGAACTCCTTCCCCAATCTGGCTCGGCGTTCCGCTCGCAGCTGAACAGACAACGATAGGCGTCATGGCGGTGCAGCATTACTCCGATCCGAAGGCATACGGCGAGCGGGAAAAACAAATTCTGCAATTCGTCTCATCGGAAGTAGTGCGAGTCATCGACCGGAAGCGTGCAGAACTAGCGCTACGTGAAAACGAGGAGAAATTTCGCAAACTTGCGGAAACGGCAACAGCAGCAATCTTCATCTATCAGGACACCGGATTTCGATATATCAACCCCGCGATGAAGTCGATCACTGGTTACAGTGAGGAAGAGTTACTGAAGATGAATTTCTGGGATTTCGTTCACCCTGACTTTCGTCAACTCGTCAAGGAAAGGGGTCTTGCGCGCCAAAAAGGCGAGACCATTCCTCCACGGTATTCGTTCATGATCGTGACAAAAGGCGGCGAAAACAGGTGGGTGGATCTCAGCACCGCCATAATCGAGTACGAGGGACATTCCGCGGGACTCGGTACTGCGTACGACATCACCGACCATGTTTATGCCGCTGACGCACTCCGCAAGTCAGAAGAAAAATACCGTAATCTCTTTGAGGAATCGATCGATGTTGTCTTTATTACTAACCCGGAGGGACAAATCCTGGATATCAACACAGCCGGGATGGAACTGTTTGGTTATCCTTCGAAGCAAGAACTGCTGAAGGCTGACATCGCACGTGATCTATACTACGATCCCTTGGATAGGGAAAGATTTGAACAAGCACTGAAGCGGCAAGGGTTTGTAAGAGATTATGAAGTAACGCTAAAAAGGAAGGATGGAAAGAAAATCACCGTCGTGGAGACTACCACCGCAGTTCGGGATGAAGCAGGTACGATAGTAGCATACCGTGGAATAATGCGAGATACGACTGAGCGTAAAAAACTTGAGGAGGAGCTCCGGCAGTCGCAAAAATTGGAGAGCATCGGGACACTTGCCGGCGGTATCGCACATGATTTCAACAACATTCTCGGAATCGTAATGGGTTACACGGATGTGCTTGAGCAACGCAAGGATGACCCAGAGAAATTCACGCAGAGTGTCGAAGCTATCAGCAAAGCAACCCAGCGGGGTTCAGACCTGGTTCGGCAGATACTCACGTTTGCACGAAAGACTGATGCGCTGCTGGAATCGATTAATGTGAATGAAATCATTCAGGAATTGGCAAAATTGTTAGCCGAAACGTTCACCAAGACGATTACTTTCGAGATGGGGCTTGGGAAGAACATTGCCAGCATCATTGGTGACCGTAGTCAACTGCACCAAGCCTTCTTAAACCTCTGTGTCAATGCGCGGGACGCAATGCCACGAGGGGGCAGGCTATCCATCACTACGGAAGTAGCTCCAGGGGCCAAACTGCAAAATCGTTTTGTTGGTGCGATAGAACAGCAATATGTATGTACCAGTTTCGCAGATACCGGTGTGGGTATGGATGAAAATACGAAGAGCCGTATTTTTGAACCATTCTTTACGACAAAGAAACGGGGGGAGGGGACGGGGCTGGGACTCGCGGTTGTCTACGGTGTCGTGAAGGATCACGGTGGTTTCATTGATGTTGAAAGCCTGCCCGGAGAAGGAACGACATTTCGCATGTATTTTCCAGTGCCTCATCGTCAGGTTGAAAGGACTGTGGTGCAGAAGAAAAAACTGGCACAAGTTTCTGGCGGCAATGAAACGATCCTTGTGGTCGAGGACGAAGAGCTGTTGTTGGACCTAGTGAAAACCATTCTCGAAAGGAAAGGATACGATGTCCTTACTGCCAAAGACGGTGTTGAAGCGGTAGAACAATATCGGCGATATCAGGAAAAGATAGCGCTGGTGCTGACCGATATAGGGCTGCCAAGACTATCTGGGCTTGAGGCTTTTGTAGCCATGAGGCAGATGAATCCAAAGTTGAGAACGATTATTGCAAGCGGATACCTTAGCACGGGCCTCAGGTCAGAGATGGTGAGTGCGGGAACGAGAGATTTTGTCCAAAAGCCCTACGACCCGAGTGAACTCTTGAAAAAAATCCGTGAGGTATTGGATTCCGGCAGTGATTGACCGACAAGTGAAGAAATATTCCTTATTCATCCTTTCTTTCGTTAAAGAATGAAAAGAAATATTCTCGTTGCTGATGGTGAGCGGGACTTCGTAACCCTTCTCAGAGACCACCTCCAAAGCGAGGGTACTATATTGAGACAACTAGAGGAGGAGGTTATCGGATGCGAGGTAAAAACCTGGTGTGAAATTTAATTGTCGATTAACCGTGCCTTAACTCTGTGCTAATGCGCAATTGACATGTTGGGGTCAATGAAAGAAGAAATAGCGCGGACCCTTGTGAAGTCCGCAACACGCAGGATTATTATTGATGAAACATGAAACACGGTCCTCTTTATGACTTTTTCAAGGCAGAACACAGGCGTCTGGAATCCCTTCTTAACCAGGCCACCACGACATCTGGAGAGATTCAAGAGGAAGTGTACGCCAAGTTTCTTTCGGAGATGTCTCGCCACATCAGTCTGGAGGAGAAGATACTACTCCCAGAGGTTTTGAAAACGAGACTGGCCAAGCATTTTACTTTGGCGGCTGTCGTACGCTGGGACCACCAGGCGATTGAGCTCTCGCTTGGAAAACCACCGTCCCCTCAAGTTATCGCGGCATTGCGTACAATTCTCACCACGCATAATCAAAAGGAAGAAATGGCGGGTGGCTTATTCGAAGTTTGCGAACAAGTCCTCGGCGACAAAGTTCAGTCTATCTTAGGCCGCATCTAAAGCACGCCGGGTCACTTGGGCTGACCGCATACTGCAAGGGCAAGTGATTTGTTTGCTTGAGGCAGGCCGTCCGCTCGAGGGGGGCCGAGATCTGGAACCTTCACCTGAACCAGTAGCACAACAATGCGGACTGCGAAACGGGTGCAGGCGGCAAGTCTCTTGCTGCACTTTCGTAGAAGCTACGTTCAACTCAAGATCTTTCAAGAGGACGAAGTTCATGATGTCAATACAATCGGCCATAGCAAGGGTAAGGTTCTAGGACAGGTAGCTTCGGCAACCAGGGCGCAAAAACCGGTCGCAACCGCGCTGGCAATCCCCGCCCCCCGCTAAGAAAAATGTACTTGTGCTTTCAGAGACGACAAAGGATCTGGTGGCATTAAAGGCGGAACAATCAGCTCAAGAAGAAGCCTCTGAGTCGGTAACCCCAAGGCTCAAAGAAAAATATTCGGAGTAAGGCAAAACTCCGAACTCGTTCCGCATCAGACCATCAGGGGCGTTCGGCTTGGCCTCTTCCTGCCGCTTGCCATTTTCGCAGGGCCAGACTCAGGAAACTGATTGGTTATTCTGGCTTGGTCAGAGAAATCTACCTATCTGCGGCCTCATTAAGGTGAGAAGGGATGCGGATCGTAACACTTGTCCCTTGTCCTGGCTGGCTTTGAACCTCAACCGTTCCCCCAAGTATCCTCACTCGCTCCCTCATTATGTTCAACCCCATGCTCTGAGGTGCGACGGACTTCAAGCCAAAACCTCGTCCATTATCAGCAACGACGACTTGAAATCCCTCAGCGATCCGCTTTAAATCAATTCTGGCCCGAGAGGCAAGAGCATGCTTCTCGATGTTATTCAGCGCTTCCTGTATGATCCGGTAAAGCCCCACCTCGAAATCTGGACTGAGTTGCGGCAACTCATCGGAATATATCACGATGTTTATTCCCGACTTACGCTCCACCTCACGGCAAAGATGCTTCAACGCCGGCTCTAATCCGTAGTCGTCCAGCAGCTTTGGTCGGAGCCCTTCGACGATACCACGAATCTCAGAGATTGAATCCTTAATTGCATCGCTGATTTCTTGCAGCTCCTTCTCGCTGTTAACGCTTTTCTCCCTGAGCTTCAGGTTCAGTGTATCAAGTTTCAGCCTGGTGCCGGTAAGCGCTTGCAGCACGCTGTCATGGAGATCGCCCGCGATACGTTTGCGCTCCGACTCCTGTGCCACAAGGATATGCCTGGGCATTTCCTGAAGCACTTTTTCAAGGCGGGCTGCCTTTTCCAGTTTTTCTTTCTGGGCCCGCAAGACTTTTCTCTGGTTTGAGACCAGCGACAGGACCAGAAGAAATCCAAATACCGTCAGGACACCTGAGGCGAGCCCAAATGCCCACCATATTTCGTTGGTTGTGAGGGACAAGAATAAGCCTTTGCATACAAGATATTTGAAGCTATAGTGAATAGCGTCGATGCCAGAGTCGCACTTATGAGTACTTCACGAGCCTCTCCCGCCAGCACCCGACTAAAAACGTAGACCAGGAGGGTTGGAGTATAGTAAACCAGAATACCCGAACAGATCCAAAAGCTGGGCTGATCCGTGAGTAGTACCTCGGAGTCAAAGTGCTTTTCATAAATCGTCAAGGCCGCCGCAACAACAAACAAGACACTTTCAAGCGGTCTCGCAAACTCCGAGTAGTCATGAAAGAGTTTCCCCGTTGATAATTCAAGCAACCACACCACTACAAATCCCAGAATGGTATAGCGTATCAACTTCGCGCCGAGTGCGGTTTCTTGCCAGAGCGAAAGTACCCACAGGACAAGGCCGAGCTCTATCGGCAGATAGCAGTTCTCTATCCACAAGTCATTTATGCCTCTAGAAGAAAGGATCACTATGACCGTGATGAACAGAAGCGTAACGACAAGATACGTCAAGAAAAGACGTAAATCCTTTGACAGCGCTTTACGGAGGTACAGCCCTCGTACCAATGGGATCACCACCGTGTATGAGGACAGCACGTAGAAGTAAAACGCCCATTTCATCTATAAATTGGCGTCAAGTGCGTTGGTCGTCGCACACCACGGTGGGCAAAGCGGGGGATTTTCCCCGAGGATGCCGTCGCTCAGTGATGTATAGTTGGCCGCTTCACCAACCAGAACGAGCACGGGTTCTCCCGTATCTTTCTTGGCATAGTAATAACGGATACCAATGCAGCCCGGCTGATTCAGCATGGCTAATAATGTATCTTTTCCAAAAAAACCGCCGTTGATACTCTCAAGTGTTGGACTGTTCCTGAAATTCTGAATGTACCGACGGGCGTCGTCTTTCGTTACCGAATGATTTTGTGAAGACGAGAGTGCCATTTGTAGACCTCGTAAGAATTGATCAATTGAAGGATCCCCTCTTATGCTGGATGTCGTGAGGGCTTAATTGGCCGCAATATATCTCGTCCCGTCTCGATAATCAATACGCAAAAATGCTACTTCTAATGGGGAAAAGTCCTTACGCCTCTCATTTACTTTCCCTTAACCAGACCATTTGTAAGTGCGAACCTTGTAAAGTCCGCCGCAGAATGGAGATCGAGCTTCGCAGCAATTCTTTCACGGTATTTGCCGATCGTTTTGACGCTCAGGCACATCTTGTCGGCTATTTGTTTGCTGCTCAAGCCTTCGGCAACGAGGGTTAAGACCATGACCTCTTGTTGTGTCAGATCAGTTATCGAGGAATTGGAGGCGCCTTGTCTTTGCAGTTCCAAGACGGTGCGTGAAATGCTTGGACTCAGGTACGAACTTCCAGCATAGACCACCTCTATTGCTTTGACGATATCCTGGGGGGCGCTGTTCTTGAGCAAGTAACCATCCGCTGCGGACTTTACAAATTCATCGACATACTCCTTTTCGTCGTGAATCGAAAACATGAGCACTTTTGTCGCCGGCAACTCCTCCCGGATCTGCCGGACCGTGTCAAAACCACTCATCTCACCCGGTAACCCTATATCCAGCAGAACGACGTCCGGCAAGAGCTCCCTTGCCTTGGCAAGGGCCTCGCGGCCTGTCGTCGCTTCACCCACAATCTCTATTGAGGGTTGAATGGAAAGGGCATAGCAAACGCCCGACCGGACCACCGGGTGGTCGTCAACCAGTAGTAGCTTTATTTTGGAAGCAGCCATAACTCCCGAGAAAGACTACAGAGTATAGTCAAAAGAATCGTGAATTTCAAACCCGTAGGGGGAGAACTCCTACTTTCGGGGGGATGATTGCGTAAGCAAAAACAGGAATTTTGCGTATTGATTCACACCATATTTTCTGCCTATTTACGTCAGCACTGATTTGGTGGATTAGTGTCAAAAGGGGCGCACGCCGATAAGGGTGCCAGCACTGGGGCCGGCGACATCTTTTGTTTGGGGGATGGCGAGGGAGGCCTTTTTTTTCTGGTGAGCGTGCAATTCAAATGCGCTTGGGTAAGGGCAGTATCCGCAAAAACCAGCAGAACCTACCGCAATGGCAAGAGTCAACCATTTTCAGATGGCAGAAAGATTAGTTCCTTGTCCGCCAAATAGCTAAAAGATCATTCCTCGCCAACCATTAATATGACTCGGAAGGGAGATTTCGAACAATGAATTCGACCATCATGAGCACACCCACCGTTTTTGGCATCCTCTATATCCTAGCACAGGCAGTGGAACGCATCGTGGAACTGATGAGTGATCTAAGTATCTGGGGAGACCCAGAGTCACCAAACAAGGGGGTCATACATCGGCGAACGATAAGCCTATGGTTCGTTTCTTCTCTAATTGGTATTGGAGTTTGTTTGCTATATCAGGTAGATTTTTTCACTGCTGTCAGAATCGAAACTGAACCCTGGCGGCAGCTGCTAAATTGACCTGAGGAAGGAACTTGGACCAGCCTTGCCCATAGTATCTTCGCGGAATGTTCGGAGAATCGGTCTGGTAAGTTTACTTGAGCTGTAATGTTGTCACGCTAATAAAGTCTTCTGGGAGCAAAAGACTTGTTTTGGGGCTACACGACTTTAGGGAGATATGACGTTCACAACCTCTTGTTGGGGCCTCACGTTCTCGGTTCTGAAAGTATCATACAATCCTGTCGCCGAATGAAGAATGGAGCTTATCGCAAACGCGATGACGCTGTGGTCTTGTTTTATTCTGGCGAACGCATCAACCAGTTGCTGATGCCCTCCCGTCTGAATGTGCCGGTCCAATTCCCGTTCGTACGTCTCCAGGTTCGCCGACATTGCCGCCAGGACACTTTCCAATATGCCGGTCACCGATGAAATCGTCTCTTTGAACGTATCCATCCGTTCCAGGTTCCTCTGCTCCACACGCGTTATGTACTCCCGTTCCTTCTTGAAAAGATACCGTTCGTAGACACCGTTCAGAACGACGGGAAGGTGTTCGATCTCGACATGTTCTTTTCTGACATAGTCGTAGGCACCGAGCTTCATCGCCTCGACCGCAATCACTTCTGTGCCCGCCCCCGTCAACATCACCACCGGGGTTTCCATTTTCTGTTCATGCATCCATTGCAACACATTGAGACCGGTGAGTCCGGGCATTTTATGATCCAGGAGCACGATATCAAATTGCTGCTGCTTGAGGAGCTCAATCGCTTCTTCTCCCGATGCACAGCCTTCGACGCGGTAACCCGCGTCGGCGATAAGAATGGCGCTCAAGGCCGACCTCAGGGCGTCATCGTCTTCAGCAAAAAGAATCCGCAAGGAAACTGGCTTTTCCAACATGGAACCTATCCTTCAACAATGAATACTGATTTTACCAACCAAAAAAAAAGAATCGGAACATATCCTGATAGGAACGGAATCGGGATTGTGCCCCCGTTCAGCCCAGAAATAGGGCAAGAAAACACTGAATTTTCATATATTACTGAAATAAAATCAAAATGTCAAGAAAAAAAGTGCCCGCTTCTACCACGCCGATGGGGACGTTCCCAAATGGACGCGATATCCGCCGAAGTGATTTTTACGAAGGCGGGCTGCTCACCGAAGTGTCCCACGCAGTTAGGCTCGTTCCCAAGCTCCTGCTTGGGAACGGACCAGGCCTCGGTTGTCAGCCATCCTGTGCAGTCTGCGGTCCGTCACGTCGGAAAGGTCGCATCGAACGATGACGATTGGCCGGGGTAACCCTCATCCCCTCTGCCTCCCCTTCCCCCATAAATGGTGGAAGGGGAGAATGCGTAATGGCCACGATCGATATGCCAGCATCCGGACTGGCTTGCTCCAGACGGGTTTGTCATTTACGAATTTATCTCGTAATATCCAGTGAAACTGCCACATGTCGCAAACGAAAAAGGAAGACCGATCATGATAAAACTTTCTGCCTACCTCAGGCACCTCCCCGCCGCAAGAATGGAAACGTTCTGTGTCCTGGTAGTATTTGTAGTATCGCTCCCGACATCCATTATGTTGGCCCAGGATCTTCCCGATTTGATGCGCAAGATCGG